>JAEEGL012802428.1_pt1 | contig 40578 bp, 46 predicted proteins | sample 9134231 | NCBI WGS metagenome assembly JAEEGL01 (sample SAMN16246548, study PRJNA631951) | gut metagenome | biome: gut microbiome; feature: rumen; material: fiber-attached | host: Bos | place: Iran: Karaj | collected 2018-10
AGATCGCCCGCGTGGAAGTTCATGTTGACGCCGCCCGCCGCGTTGGTGACCAGCAGTTTTTCGACGCCGAGCTTTTTCATCGTGCGCACGCCGAGCGTCAGAAGCGACTGCGGGTAGCCCTCGTAATAGTGGAAGCGTCCCTGCATGGCGATGACGGTCTTGCCGTACTTTTCGCCGATGACGAAGCGGTTCTTGTGTCCGAAAACACCGGAGACCGGATAGCCCTTGATATCGGCATAGCTCACGAAGCGCTTGTTTTCGAGCGTTTCCGCATAATCGCCGAGCCCCGAACCGAGAATCAGTCCGACCGTCGCCTTGTCCGCGCCCTGCTCCATCAAAAGCGCAACGGCGTTGTTGATGATTTCCATGATGTTTTCCATGTTATGCCTCCCAGATATCCTTCAAGAATGATTCGCCCTCGCGCCAGGTTTCGCCGGTCAGGTATTCATAGATCGTTGCTCCGATGTCCGAGAACTGTCTGCGGACGCCGAGGTTGACGCCGTGCTTGATGTGCGGCCCCGCGATCAGAAGTGGGATATACTCGCGCGTGTGATCGGTGCCGGGCGTCGTCGGATCGCAGCCGTGGTCCGCCGTGACCATCAGGATGTCGCCCTCGCGCAGGGCTTCGAGCATTGCGGGCAGATGCGCGTCGAAGTATTCGAGTGCTTTTCCGTAGCCCTCGTAGTCGTTGCGGTGCCCGTAGAGCATGTCGGTATCGACCAGATTGGTGAATACGAAGTCCCCGGTCCCCGCATCGATGAAGCGCTGCGTCGCGTCGATACCGTCCGGATTGTTCTTGGTGTGATCGACGGTCGTGATGCCGCGGTGGCAGAAGATGTCCTCGATCTTGCCGATCGCCACGACGTCCATGCCCTTTGCGGTCAGTCCGTCAAGGATCGTATCCTTGAACGGCGCGACGGCATAGTCCTTGCGGTTTTCAGTGCGCTTGTAGTCGCCGTCCTTGCCGAGGAACGGACGTGCGATCACGCGGCCGACAAGATATTCGCCGACGAGCATTTCACGCGCGATCTCGCAGATGCGATAGAGCTCCGCAAGCGGGATGACCTCCTCGTGCGCGGCGATCTGAAAGACGCTGTCCGCGCTCGTATAGATGATCGGCTTGCCGGTGCGCACGTGTTCGTCGCCGAGCTCCTGAATGATCTTCGTGCCGCTTGCGACAACGTTGCCGAGCGTGCCGCGTCCGATGCGCGCTTCGAACGCATCCATGAAATCCTTCGGGAAGCCGTTCGGATACGTCTTGAACGCTTCGTCAAGCGCAAGCCCCGCCATCTCCCAATGTCCGCAGGTGGTGTCCTTCGCGTGCGTCTGCTCCGCGCATTTGCAGTAGCAGCCGGTGATCTCCTCCGTGTCCTTCGGCAGCAGGCAGCCGTCGATGTGCGCAAGGCCGAGCTTTTTCATGTTCGGCACGTCCAGTCTGCCGCGCTTTTTCCAGATGTTGCAAATGGTGTTTGCGCCGACGTCCCCGAAGTCCGCCGCGTCGGGAAGTTCACCGATCCCCGCGCTGTCCAGTACGATCAGAATCGCTCTCTTTTTCATAACCATACCTCATTCCAAGATTTGTATATAGTTTATCATAACCGGGCAGATTCGTCAACGGAAAACAAGACCGAACCGGCGTTCCGCTTCGCGTTTCATCGCCTGATAGCGTTCCTCGCCCTCCGGATCGCCGACGATCAGCCGAACGCGCTCTGCGATCAGATACAGGAATTCCACATTGGTCGGCGGATTCTTGAGATCGCGTCCTCTGCGGCCGAGATAGGAGTACATGACGTCCGGATCGGCGCGTTTCCATGCGCAGCAGATCGCGTAATGCATGGCGCGTTCGACCATGACGCGGTTGGAACGCACATGCTCCGCAACATACGGATAGATCTCCTTGAGCATTGTCGGATGCTCGTTCGACGGGCGCGACAGGATATAGCGCACACCCAGAAACAGATATTGATATCCCAACAGTTTCATCGGCACGCGAAGCGCATGCAGCGTCGCGTCCGTGACCGCGTCCAACAGCGCTTCCCGATCATCATACAGTCCTTCAAACTGCGCGTAAACCCGTTCCCACTCCTCATCCGTCATGAAATCAGCCTCCCGTTCCGTATTCTGATCCGATCCGCAAGCAAAAAAAGGAACCCCGCGTTGGACGGCGCCGCGCGCTCCGGATTGACCGTATAGCCGAACGCGGCTTCCAGCTCGCCGATGTCCGCGCGCAGCCATGCCGTTTCGATCGCGTGGCGCATGGCGTGCTCGATCAGCGAGACCGGCATATGCTGCGATTCGGCAAGCGCGGCATAGACGTCCTCCATCATGCGCACCTCGGTAGGTCGGTCGATCGCAAGCAGCAGACGGATCGCTTCCTTCAGAAGACCGAACCCCTTGAGGTGTACCGGCACGCCGATCTCCTGCAGCAGACGCGAGATCTGCGTTTCGGTGTTTTCCCGCAAGCCCTTTCCCGCAGGGAATGTATCGATGCGGCGCAGGACCTCGATCGGTTCATAGGAGCGCGCAAAGCCGTAGGTCACGGTATCCGGCAGGCGGCTGATCCTTGCCGGTTCGCGAAACAGCAGAACAAGGTTCAGCCGCTTCTGTTCTTCGCGCATCCGAAGCCAGCCGACCTGCCGGTCCGCATCGTCGACGATCCAGACGTCGAACGGATCGCGGAACAGCCGTTCCATGGACTGCGCTTCGCTGTGCAAGACGCATAGACGCTGCCGGTTCAGCGCATTCGCCGCCTGCCGGTAGTTCTTCTCGGTCTCCGCGTCCGTCGTCTGCATGAGTATTCGCATCATCGCCTCCGTTGATCCTATGTCGGTATTGTATCGTCGGGATCCGCCTGAAATCAACGGTAAAACTATGACGAATAACGGTTCATTTGTGAATGATTTATGTCGAAGGGAGGAGCTTTTCCGCCATCCATGCCGCATATAGGCAGTAGCCGCGCGTCGGATGACTGACGAAAACATGCGTGACGACGCCGATCAGGCGCCCGTCCTGGATCAGCGGACTGCCGCTCATTCCCTGAACGATGCCGCCGGTTTTGGACAGCAGCGACGGATCGGTGATCTCGATCATCATGCCCTGAACGCTCGGCGCGGACTGAACGTCGACGCGGATCACGCGGACCGTATACGCCTGGATACCGCCGCCGTCGACCGTCGCATAGATTTGCGCGTCGCCGAGATGCGCCGCGTCGGACGGCGCGATCGGATAGCTGCGAACGGAGGCGTCCCGAAAGGAGGTCAAGGTGCCGGCGATCCCGAATTCCGTGTTTTTCGTTACCGTTGCGATCGCATCGCTCGCCTTTGCGGAGAATACGCCGATCAGCTCGCCCGCCTCGTTCGCGCCGCCCTGCCGGACTTCGGTGATCGACGCCTCGGTCAGATAGCCCGTTGCGGGCGAGAGGAGCTTTCCGGTATCGACGTCGGCTACGCCGTGTCCGAGCGCCGCGTAGGCGCGCGTCTGCGCATCATAGAAGGACAGCGTTCCGATGCCGGATGTGCTGTCCCGCACCCATGCGCCGATGCGCAGAACGCCGTCGCTGTCACGCGCGGGAGAAAGCAGAACCGTAAAGCGCTCGCCTTCGCGTTGACAGGTGAGCGTCAGCGTGCCTTCCGATGTTTCGCAAAGGCGCATAAAGGATACGGTATCCGCAACGGCCGTTCCGTTCACGGCAAGGATCATGTCTCCCGCTTTCAGACCCGCGTCCGAAGCAGGACTCTTTCTTCCGTCCTCTGCGTCGACTTCCCCGAGCCCGACGATCTGTACCCCCTGCGTCCTGAGCACAACGCCGACCGCTTCGCCGCCGATGTTGACCGTTTGGGACGAGACCGGCGAGCGAAACGTGCGGACCGGCACAAGCCCGAACAGCTTCAGCGAATACGGCGTCTCCCGATAGCTTGAAAGACGCTCGTCATTTCCGGAGCGAACCGCCTGCGCCTGCGATTCGGACAGATGCAGCGCGGGCGCGGATGCAAGCGCGGCGCGGTCGAGGCTTTCCGGCGCATGGAGCGTGCGGTAAACGGACGGCAGGCAGTACCAGAACAGCAGCGCGGCTGCAAGCAGCGTCGAACCGACGCGAAAGATACGTTTCATAGGCATTCTCCTTTTTCGATATCGTGCGCAGGATCGAAAAAAGCATACAAAAAGAACCTCTTGCGAGGTTCGTTCGGGATCGGATCATTCTTTTGCGCTTTTGAGCAGCGTTCGCGCGTGTTCCATGGCGGTCACGTCGGTCTCCTCGCCGCCCATGATGCGGGCAAGCTCCTTCGGTCGTTCGCTTTCGGTCAACCGTCTGGTGACGCTGTGCGTCTTCTCGGCGTCCGAATACTTGTAGGCGACGTACTGCGCGTCCGCATACGCGGCGATCTGCGGCAGATGCGTGACGCAGAGCACCTGATGCTTTTCGCCGAGCGCGCGCATTTTCTTTGCAACGGTATTGGCGACCATGCCGGAGATGCCGGTGTCGATCTCGTCGAAGATCAGCGTTTCGATGCTGTCCGCGTCCGAAAGCGCCGCCTTCATCGCAAGCATGATGCGCGACATTTCGCCGCCGCTCGCAACCTTGACAAGCGGTTTGACCGGTTCGCCGCGGTTTGCGGAAAGAAGAAACTCCGCGGTGTCGATGCCGGTCTCGGAAAGCTGTTCCGGCGGAAGCTCGGTAAACGCCGCTTCCAGCGCCGCATGGGGCATTCCCATATCGTTGAGCTGCTTTACCGCTTCGGCGCAGAGGATCCTTGCCGCGGCTTTGCGGCGATCGGACAGCGTCTTTGCAAGCGTGCCGAAGGTCTTGACCGCATCGCGATACGCCGCTTCGAGCGACTCGACCTGATTGTCGCCGTCGGTGAGCACGTCGAGCTCACGATCCAGTTTGTCGCGGTATTCGATGACCTCGCCGAGCGTCGCGCCGTATTTGCGCTTGAGATTCTGCAATGCGGCAAGGCGGCTCTCGGTCTGCTCCAGCAGCTCCGGATCGAACCGGAACGCATCCCTTCCGTCGCGCAGCTCATAGGCGACGTCCTCGATCGCATAATATGCGTCGTCGGTACGCTCCGACATGGCGCGATAGTCCGGATCGTATTCGCCGATGCGGTTCAGCGCATCGCGCGCGTCGCTCAGCGACGACAGCGCGCCGCCGTCCGAAAACAGGGCTTCATACGCCGCGTTCAGACCTTCCACGATCGTTTCCGCGTTGCGCATCCTGCTGCGGTCCGCTTCCAGCTGTTCCTCCTCCCCGTCGACCGGCGCGACGGCGTCGATTTCCTTAAGCTGATAGCGGATCGTGTCGATGCGGCGTTCGCGCTCTCTCAGGCTGTTTTTCAGTACGTTCAGATCGTGCGCAATCTGCAGAGCCTTCTGACGCGCCTGTTCAACGCGATCCGTAAGCCCGTCGGCATTGCTCTTTGCATAGGCGTCGATCAGCGCAAGATGCGTCTCGACGTTCAGCAGCGACTGGTGCGCATGTTGTCCGTGCAGATCGACCAGAAGATCGCCGAGCGCTTTGAGCTCCGCAGTGTTGACCAGCGTGCCGTTGATGCGGCAGACGTTGCGTCCCGCAAGCGAAAGCTCGCGGTAGAGCACAAGCTCTTCACCCGCGTCCAGCTGATGCGCTTCCAAAAACGCACGGGCGGGCGAATGCGCGGAGAGCAGAAAGGTCGCCTCGACGGCGGCGCGATCCGCACCGGTCCGGATGCTTTCGCGGCTTGCGCGTTCGCCGAGCACAAAGCCGACCGATTCGATCAGGATCGATTTGCCCGCGCCGGTTTCGCCGGTCAGTGCAGAAAAGCCCGCATCGAAAACAATGTCGGACTTATCGATCAAGGCAATATTGGTGATTACGAGACGAGTGAGCACACGCCCTCCGTTACTTCATCATTTTCTGGAACTTGCGGATCAGATCGGATACATTCTTGCCCTCGCGTACCGCGACGAAGATCGTATTGTCTCCGGCGATCGAACCCGCAATCTCCGGCCACTTCAGAGAGTCGATGGCTTCCGCCGCGACGGATGCGCTGCCTGCCATCGTTTTGAGCACGATGAGATTGCCCGAGGACGTGATCGAGACTACGCAGTTGCTGAACAGACGGATGAAACGTTCCTGCAGGTCCGTTTCCGCCTTTTCCACGGTCGCATATTTATAATGTCCGTCGCCGGTCAGGACCTTGATGAGACGAAGCTCTTTGATATCGCGCGAAACGGTCGCCTGCGTGACCGTGAAGCCCTGCGCCGACAGCAGCCTTGCAAGCTCCTCCTGCGTGTCGATGTTTTCGGATGCAATCAGTTTCAGGATCATTGCATGTCTTTTGGTCTTCATACTCCATACCTCTGTTGTTTGGATCAATTCAATTTTTCGGAAATCAGGCGGAACAGGTTCCGTTTCCTGAATTCCAGGAGCCTGACGCAATGCTCGGAGCGCGTCACCGTGATGCAGTCGCCGCTTTTTACCGAGCAAAACCGGTCTCCGTCCGACGCTAAAAATCCGCCATCGTCCATACGCATCGTTACGACCGAATCCACCGAAGCCACGACCGGACGGAAGTGCAGCGTGTGCGCGCAGATCGGCGTCAGCAGCATGGCGTTCAGCCCGTCCGCAACGATCGGCCCGCCTGCGGAAAGCGAATAGCCGGTCGCGCCGACCGCCGTCGCAACGATGATCCCGTCGCCGTTCAGCGTCCCCACCGGCTGACCGTCGATCTCCAGAGCGATCTTTGCGACGCCCGAAAACGACTGCTTATAGACAAGCAGATCGTTGAAGCAATCGCGCGGTGCTTCGTCGTTGACACGCGCGGAAAGCATCGGAATCTCTCTGACGCGAAAATCGCCGTTCTTCAGCATTTCGAGCGCTTTCGGGAATTCGTCCTCGATCCATTCGGTCAGAAACCCGACGTGTCCGCAGTTGACGCCGAACAGTCCGAGATCGCGTTCGCATGCAATGTGCGCCGTTCGGATAAAGTTGCCGTCGCCGCCGACGGCGACGATCACGGTCGGTTCATGCTCGGGTATCCGAACATCGTCCGTATACAGCGTACAGGCAAACCCCGCCTGCTTTGCAAGCTCCATCATTCTTCGGCAGGCGGCTGACTGCGCTGTTTTTTTTGCATACGCTGCAAAAACAAGGTGCATAGCGCAACCTCCCACACTTGAATAATATGGATACATTATACATGCGGTTTTTGAAAATGGCAAGTAAAATATGAATAAATTTTAACATGATTTGCCCAGTAAATGGGCGTTTTTTACGATCTCTGAAATAGATTCCGCAATTTTATGCATTTCTGGGACGTTTTTGGTACAACCTTTGGAAATGTATAAAAGAAACTCGACGTTCCCTTTCGGACCCGTAATCGGTGAAAACGAAAGTCCGTTTACGGTAAACCCGACCGACTCGGAAAACGCGAGCATTTCGCGGATGACGCGCTCGTGGACCGCCGCGTCGCGCACGACGCCGTTCTTGCCGATCTCGCTTCTGCCGGCTTCGAACTGCGGCTTGATGAGCGCAACGACCTCCCCGCCGTCCGTCAGGCATTCGAACAGCGGCGGCAGGATGAGGTGCAATGAAATGAAGGAAACGTCGATCGAAGCGAACGTGATCGGATCCGAAAACCAGTCCGGCGTCATAAAGCGCGCGTTGGTGCGTTCCATGACCGTTACGCGCGGATCGTTGCGAAGCGACCAGTCGAGCTGTCCGTAGCCGACGTCGATCGCATAGACATGCGCCGCGCCGTTCTTCAGCATGACGTCCGTGAAGCCGCCGGTCGACGCGCCGATATCGGCGCAGGTCCGTCCGTTCAGATCGATCGGGAATGTGCGGATCGCTTTATCGAGCTTCAATCCGCCGCGGCTGACAAACGGGATCGCGTCTTCGACGGCGGTGATCTCCGCATCCGCAGCGATCTCCTGTCCCGCCTTCTCCGCGCGCGTTCCGTTGACGCGGACCTCGCCCGCAAGGATCAGCGCACGCGCCTTTTCGCGCGAGGGGCACAGTCCGCGATTCACCATTTCGACGTCCAAACGAACCTTTGTCATGCTTCCTCCATCAAAGCCTTCAGCACTTCGGTCACATGCTCCTCCGACAGTCCGAACCGTTCACGCTGTCTCGATACGGACGCATGCGGGATCGGCACGGTCGGCAGCGCGACCGAACGCACGCTGCACGGTTCGGCGGCGAGCGCCAGCTTTTCGCCGAGCGAGACCGTATTCTCCTCGAGCACCAGAATGCGCGTTCCGCGCTTTCTGAACTGCGCGATCAGTTCTTCATCCATCGGCTGCAGAAAACGCGCGTTCACAAGCCCGGTACCGTTCTTCTCCGCAATTTTCCGTGCAAGCGGCAGCAGCGTGCCGTGCGAGACGATCACAGTGCTCTGCAGCGGCATCACGACCTCCCATTTGCCGAAGACAAGCCCGGTTTCCGTCGGGACGTCCGGCAGAGAGCCGCGCGGGTAGCGGACGACCGCGGGTTCCTCACGCGAGAGCGCCATTTCGAGCATATCGGTCATTTCGCGCTGCGAAGACGGCGAATAGACCGCAAGATACGGCATTGTCGAAAGGAACGCCGGATCGAACACGCCCTGATGCGTTTCGCCGTCGGCGCCGACCAGACCCGCGCGATCGAGCGCGATCACGACCGGCAGTTTCTGCAGGCAAACGTCGTGCAGAAGCGAATCGTACGCGCGCTGCAGGAACGACGAATACACGGCGACGACCGGACGCATCCCGCCGCGCGCAAGCCCCGCCGCCATCGTGACCGCATGCGCTTCAGCAATGCCGACGTCGTAGAACCGATCGGGGAACGTCTTTTGAAACGGCTGCAGTCCGGTCCCCGCGGACATTGCCGCGGTGATCGCAACGATGCGGTCGTCGCGTTCCGCAAGGCGGATCATCGTCTCGCCGAACAGTTCGGAGCACGATTTCTGCCGCTGCGGGCTGACCTCGCCGGTCGCGATCTCAAACGGCGCGATGCCGTGGAACTTCTCCGGATTTTCGACCGCAAACGGATAGCCCTTCCCCTTCGTCGTAAACGCATGGAGGATCATCGGCTTTTTGAGCTCGCGGCAGCGTCGCAGATACTTGATGATCTTGCGGACGTCGTGCCCGTCGATCGGTCCGAGGTACAGGATCCCGAACTGTTCAAACGGCAGATTCGGCGCGAAGAAACGCTTGATACGGTTCTTGAAGCGCTCCATGCGCTTCCCGAGCTTCTGTCCGAAGCTGCTGGTTTCCAGGATACCGTTCAGCCAGCGCTTGAACATATTGTACGCACGGTTCGTGCGCATCGTCGTCAGGGAATTGTTGATGCCGCCGACGTTCTTGCTGATCGACATCTGATTGTCGTTCAGGATCACCAGAAGCGGAATCTTTTCCTGTCCCGCATCGTCGAGCGCTTCAAACGAGAGTCCGCCGGTCATAGCGCCGTCGCCGACCAGCGCGACCGCCATGCCGTCCTCGCCCTTCAGTCGCATCGCGCGTGCAAGCCCGAGCGCCGCGGAGATCGCGGTGCTGGCATGGCCCGTATTGAAAACGTCGTGCTCGCTCTCGCTGTGCTTCGGAAAGCCGGAGATTCCGCCCTCCTGACGGAGCGTATCGAATGCATCTTTGCGTCCGGTCAGGATCTTATGCACGTACGCCTGATGCCCGACGTCGAATACGAGCTTGTCCTTCGGACTGTCGAACACATAATGCATCGCGACGATCAGCTCGACCGCGCCGAGGCTCGACGCAAGATGGCCGCCCGTTTTCGAAACATGCTCGACCAAAAACGCGCGCAGCTCGTCGCAAAGCGCCGGAAGCTGTTCCTCCTTCAACGCTTTGAAGTCCTGTATGCTGTTGATCGTGTTCAGGATCGAATCGTTCATGTTATTCCGTTCTGTTTCTGAGCTTCAGAATCAGCGTTCTGAGCCGTTTCGCCGATTCTCCGCGATACGGGTTCAGGATCGAAAGCGCGCGCTGCGCCGCGTCTTCGATGAATCGTTTCGTTTCCGCTTCGCCGTACAGGGTCACATAGGTCAGCTTGCACTCCGCACGATCTTTCGCGGCGTCCAGAAGATCGTCCGTCATCTGAAAGAGCAGACCGAGCGTATCGCCGAGCGCGCCCATCTCCTCCACCTTCGACGGATCGGACACAAACGCGCCTGCACGGCATGCCGCACGGAACAGCGCGCCGGTCTTTCTTGCATGGATGCGTTCCAGCGTCTCCGCGCTGCGGTCGTTGAGATTCAGATCGTCGCTCTGCCCGCTGACCATGGCATACGCGCCTTCGAAGATCGCGCGCTTCGCGTCGTCGTTTCCGTCCTGCCGCATCAAGAGGAGTCCCGCCAGCGTGAGCAGTCCGTCGCCCGCAAGGATCGCATTGTCCTCGCCGAAGCGGACATGGCTGCTCGGCTTGCCGCGGCGCATCGCGTCGTTGTCCATCGCCGGAAGATCGTCGTGGATCAGCGAATAGCAATGCACCATCTCAAGCGCGCAGGCAAACGGCAGCGCCGTTTCCTCGCTGCCGCCGAGCATATCCGAAACGAGCAGCAGAAGGCACGGACGGATGCGCTTGCCGCCGTCCAAAAGACTGTAACGCATGCTCTCAAGCAGCAGCGGCGCGGAGCTGTCCGCCTCCGTATAAGCGTTCAGCGCGGCTTCGATGCGCTCGCGTTCCCGTTCCAGCATTATTCGTTCTCCTTCTTAGCAAACGCTTCGAGCCGCTTCTCATATGCGTCGAGCGTTTCCGCACAGTCGCGATACAGCGCTTCGCCCCGCTCGTACAGCGCGATCATCTCATCCAGCGGGACGTTGCCGCTTTCGAGCTTCGCAACGATCGCTTCCAATGCTTCCTGTTTCTGTTCGTAGGTTTTTGTTTCGCTCATTTCCGTTCCTTTCCGGTGATCGCCGCGTCCGCCGTTCCGTCGAAGAACCGGACGGTCACGGCGTCGCCGACCTGCAGCGACGCTGCGTTCGTAACGATCGCGTTCCGCTTTGCGATCAGCGCAAAGCCGCGTTCCAAAGTCTTTTGCAGGCTGTACGCCGAGAGGCGTTCCCGTTCGCGCAGCAGCGCGTGATGCCGCGCATCCAGCGCGCGTTCGGCCGATCTATGGATCGCCGTATGCGCTTCCTCCGCCATTAGCCGCTTCTGGTCGATCGTGCGGTGCATTTTCAGCCGCACGGAATCGCCGAAGCACAGATCGAGACGGTTCTTCTTCTGACGGATCCCGTTCGCAAGCGCATTCTTCAGACGTTCGCCGGTCGATTCGAGCGACGATACGAGCGCGTCGCGCAGCGGCACGGCAAGCTCGGCGGCCGCTGACGGCGTCGGTGCGCGCAGGTCTGCGACGAAATCGCTGATCGAAACGTCCGTTTCATGTCCGACCGCGGAAATGACCGGAATCGAGCAGCGACGGATCGCTTCCGCGACAGGCGGTTCGTTGAACGCCCATAGATCCTCCATGCTGCCGCCGCCGCGACCGACGATCAGCACGTCGCAGCGCCGTTCCGAATCGGCCCTGTCGATGGCGTCGGCAATCTCCTTCGCCGCGCCTTCGCCCTGTACCGCCGCGGGATACAGAAGCAGCGGCATGTTCGGAAAGCGGCGGGATATGACGTTCTGCACATCGCGCCATGCGGCGCCGTTCGCGCTCGTCACCATGCCGACCGTCCTCGGAAGAAACGGGATCGGCTTTTTCTGCGACTCATCGAACCAACCGCGGGTTTTCAATTCTTCTTTATAGGCGGCGAACGCCGCGTACAGCGAGCCGTCGCCCTTCGGCATCAGCCCCGTCGCCATCAGCTGAAAGCGTCCGTCGCGCTGATAGAGCGTCGCGCGCCCGACAAGACGCACGCGCTGTCCGTCCTTCGGAAGGAAACGCAGTCCCATCACGTACTGACGGAACATCACGCAGTTCACGGAGGCAAGCTCGTCCTTGAGCGTGAAGTACAGATGCCCGGAGGAATGCCGCTTGACGGCCTGCAGTTCGCCCTCGACCGCAAGGTCCTTGAGATTCGGATCGAAGCCGAGCAGCAGATCGATGTATTCGTTCAGCTCGTGAACGGAATAGACGGGTTTCAATTCGCTCATACAAGCCCCCGATCCGCGCCTAAAAACGCGACGCCGACCGCATTGTCGGACGCATATTCCGGCTTGCCGAAGCAGAGCTGTTGTTTGCAGCGCGTTATGAGCAGCGAACGCAGAAGCTCGGACGACGCGACGCCGCCGCAGACCAGGATCGGCAGATCGCCGTATTGCTGCGCAGCGCGATCGAACATCTTTGACAGCGTCCTTGCAAGGCAGTCGTACACGGCATAGGCAAGCTCTGCGTCCGGGACCGTATGCAGCAGCCGCTGCGCTGCGGATTCCGCGCCGGAAAACGAGCAGTTTCCGTCCCTGACGGCGCTCGGGAGCTTGACGTCCCGTTCCGTCGCCTTCCGTGCAAGCGCTTCCAGATGCTTTCCCGCAGGGAACGGCAGATCCAGCGCGACGCCGACGCGATCCACGAACTGTCCTGCGTGCAGGTCGGTCGATGTGCCGATCGGCGTGATCCGGTACGGTACGTCGGACTGCGGCTCAACGAGCAGTACGTCCGTCGTACCGCCGCTGATATGCGCCGCCAGAAACCGGCTGCGTTCCATCAGCGGTTCGTTGCCGAAAAGCGCCGCGCGGATGTGTCCGCTCTGGTGATCGAACCGGTAAAGCGGCACCTTCAGTGCCGCGGCAAGCGTTTCCGCCTGTCTGAGTCCCGCAAGGAACACCGGCATATAGCTGTCCTCGCGCGCGGTCGGCGAAGCGCTGACCGCCACACATGCGATACGGGAAGGGTCGACCGTTTCGAACAGCTCGCAGAGCAGCGGCGAAAGCTGCTTTACGTGCTGAAAGAGACCGTCCGACTGTCTGAGCCCGCGATTGCCAAAAGGCACGGAAAGCACCGTCCTGTTTTCAAAGACGATGCTCCTCTTGTCCGTACATGCAACCGAGGTGGTGTAGCAGCTCGTATCGATCCCCAGTGCGACGCGCATCTTACATGCGTTCCTTTGCGATCGCGCCCAAGATGCCGTTGACAAAGCCCGCCGACTTCTCGCCGCCGAACAGCTTTGCAAGCTCGACCGCTTCGTTGACGGTTGCGCCTTCCGGTATGCCGGTCTCATACAGCAGTTCGTAAACGGCGATGCGCAGGATCGACAGATCGACCTTTGCGATGCGGCCGATCGACCAGTCCTTCGCGTGCGATTCGATCACGCCGTCGATCTCCTCCGCATGCGCGTGCACGCCTTCAAACAGGCGGTCGGAAAACTGCCTGTCCGTTTCGGACATGCTGCGTTCGGTCTGTTCAAGCGCGTCCTCGATCGTATCGACGCCGCCGACCGTCTCTGCATAGAGACGTTTCATGGCGATCTCTCTTGACAGCGTATGCTTCATGCGTTTTTCCCCTTAAAGAGCCTTGCGAAAAAGTCGCGGATCGCCTGTACGCCGCCCTTATCCAGCAGCCTTCCGAAGAAGACCGCAACCGCAACGAGGACAGCCGCCAAAAGCGTCCACCAGCCGATCAGATAGATCAAAAGCACCGTGACGATCGCAAGGACGCTCAGCACGATCGCCCATCTGTGATTTTGCCAGAATTCCTTCATGGTTGGAAACCTCCGTTTGAAACCTTCCGTTCAGTTGACGCGCGACGGCTTTTCCGGTTCGTCCGTCTGATCGACCGTGACGTCCACGCTTCCGATCGTGACGCCGCAGACTGCAAGGATCTGCGCCGCGATCTCCTCCTGCAGCGCATGTGTCAGCGCAAGCAGCGAGACTGCGGGCGACGTCGTGACGCGCACTTCGATCTTGACCCGGTCTCCGATCGTTTTGACCTTGGACCTGCAGTTTTTGACCTCCGCATGACGGCGGACGACCTGATTTGCAAGATCCGCAAGCGCGGTGTATGCGACGGACGTCTCACCGAGCGCATTGCGTTCGATCGCCGCCGAGGTGCGACGTTCATAATGCTCCGCAAACAGTCCGTACAGCGTTAAGACGCCGAGCGCGCCCAAAAGCAGCGCTGCAAGAACGAAAAGCAGCGCCGTCGGCAGCCGACGGAACGATACGAGCAATTCCTGCATGCGCGTCTCGGCGACCGGCCATCCGATCACGAATAACAGGATACAGACTGCAAGGGCGACCGCCAACACGGCAAGAAGCCCGGACAGGATCTTGACGGTTCGCTTCATACTGTACTCCGAATGATCAATGCTTGTCCGTGAAAGCTTTGCCGAAGGGTTCTCCTTCGGCTGCAGCGATTATTTGACGCGCGCTTCGGGCTTCGGCGGTTCGGGCGCGACTTCCTTGGCGAACGCGATCGAATTGACCGCGATGTTGACCTGCACGACCTTGAGACCCGTCATCGTCTCGATCGCATTCTTGACCGCTTCCTGCACCGAACGGCAGACGTCCTGGATCCGGTAGCCGTACTTGACGATGATGCTCATGTCGACGGCGCATTCCACCATGCCGACCTCGACCTTGATGCCCTTGGTATAATTCTTCTTGCCGAGCTTTTCGCCCAGTCCCTCGAACGCGGTGCCGCTCATGCCGGAAACGCCTTCGACTTCCGCCGCCGCCAGCGTCGCGATGGTTGCGACTACATCTTCCGCAAAGACGATCTTGCCGCCGTTGTCCTCGGATTCGATCGTGATGTCCTTATATTCGCTCATAAGTGCCTCCTTTTCCGGTTGGGATATCTTGATACACAGTCAGTATACCATCTTCCTGCGAAAAAGTAAACCCTTCGTTGCAAACTCGACCGATCAAAGTGTCGTGCTGATCTTGACGTTTTCGGCGGTCTTTCCGGTCTCCCGCAGCACGATATCGAGGATCTGCGCCACCTGTTCGTCGTTGAGCCGGTTCGCGCCGACGACGACGTTGACGTTTCCGTCGTGGATCGAAACGATGACGTCCGCAAAGCCCTTCGCTCTGACGAGGTTTTCAACCGTCAGTTCGGTCTCCATCGCATTGACGAGCGCCAGCTTCTGCCGCTGCGCATCGGACAGCGTTTCGTTGTCGGCGCCCTGCGCGACGATCGCATCGAGATAGGCAAGCTCCTGTGTGCGCACGTTGTCGCGCTCCTCGCGGTATGCGGCGAAGAAATTCGCATCGACCGCCGCGCTCTGTGCGGAGACCGCCTTGACGTCCGACGGTTTATTCGCCGTCGTCTCCTCGGTCTTCACGTTGTTGATCACGACGTTCGTGATCACCGCCGCCGCGACCAGCAGGCAGAGTCCCGCCGCCGTCAGCACCCGTTTGTTCAGAAATCTCTTATACCGTTTCAGCGTGTCCTTCAGCATCTTTCTTACCTCCTATGGCATCCATTTTATGATCCGAATGACATTTCAAACACTTCGATGTGTGAGATCGGGATCCCAGTTGCCGCCTGAACCGCCGCCTGCAGCTTTTCCCGTACCGAGAAATCGGCCGCTCCCTCCGCGACGACCACCACGCCGCGCACGACCGGCTCGATTTCATACAGCACGATCGGCGCGCGTCCGCTTTCCGTTTCCACCGTTGCGGGTTCGGTGACCTCGCGCACGATACGCGAGGTCTGACTGCCGCCCGTGCCGTTTGCGTCCTTTACGTCCTCATCGGTCTGCCGTACGGTCGCCGTGACGATCTCCCCGTTCGTCTCATACGTCACAAGCACATCCACCCTTCCCGCTCCGCGGATCTTCGAAAGCACCTCAATGAGACGCCGTTCCAGCGCGTCGCGCGTTTCGCCGCCCGAAGCCGGAACCGTCTTTTCAGCCGTTTCGCGCGTTGTACAGTCGATCCGGCTGCCCAAGAGATACAGAAGCACGGCGAGCCCGCCGACAGCGGCGTATATGAGATAGACGAGCCCGGGGTTCTTTTTGATGCGCGCCTTCCAGCGCGCCGCCGGCGATTCGCCGTCCTTCTTCTGCATCATAGTCCCTCCTCTACGGAATTATGCCGACAATTTGTTCAGTCAGAAGCTCCAAAAACAGCAGCCCGAACGCGGTGCGCGCCGTGTTGCGGACCTGGGAGCGCGGCAGCAGAATCTCCGCAAGCGCAAGCAGCATACCGCCCGCGGCAAGCCGCACGGCGCAAAACGTCAGGGCGTTCATACGGATCCTCCGCCGAGCATCGGCGAAACCGCAAGCAGCGCCATCGCGATCGCCGCAGCCTCCGAAAGCAGAAGCACATGGAGCGCGTCCCCGAGCGCGCGCAGCAGATCGGCATACGGTTTTCCGGACAGCGGCTCCGCGATCGCGGACGCGGCTCGCAGCGAACAGCGCGTGAAGAACACGGTGATCACGGGCTTTGCGCAGATCAGCAGGATCACTGCCGCGCCGCCGATTCCGAGTACGCTTCGCACAAACGCGAGCAGGCGACAGGCGGTTTCCATCGAATCCGATACGATCCCGCCGACCGCCGGAAGGCTGCCCGCCGCCATCTTTGCCGTCCGGATCAGCAGACCGTCCGCGCTTACGGCAGCCGCGCCGCGCAGTGCAGACAGCAGCGCGAACCCCGCCGAGATCAGTCCGAGCAGCCATTTTGCCGCGCGCAGAAGGAGCTTTCCGATCGATGCAAGCCGACCGGAAGCGCATCCGTCGAGCGCCGACAGAACGCCGCCGACGCAGGCGATCGGCGCGACCGCGTTCCCGAGCAATCGGATCACGCCGTCCGACAGCAGTGCAAACGACGCCGTCATCGCGCCCGCGGTATGCTCCATTCCCGTGACCGTGAGATACCCGAGCAGCACAGGCAGCAGCCGTTCCGAGAGGCTCCGCACACGGGCAAGCACGGTCTGCACGCTCCGCATCTCCGAAGCGGCAACCGTCAGTACGAGACACGCCGCCGCGAAGCGAAATGCCGTTTCCGCGGTCTCGGAAAGCGTTGCCGCCCCGTGCATCCCGCCGAGCGCCGCGCCGAAAACGCCGAGCCCGACGAACAGGATCAGCTTGCCCGCCGCCGCCCTGAGCGAAGGCAAGGCAAACGCGGTTGCTTTTTCGAGCAGCGACTGCGCATCGACCGGATCCTCCATGCCCGCAAGCGTCTTGATAAAATCGGACGGTCGAAACGCGATCTCCGGCGCTTCCGACGCGAACCATGCGTCCCAGTCGGCGAGGTCGACCGTACCGAGCAGTTCCTCCGTCCCCTCCTTCGCCTCTGTCGATTCCGCAGACACCGTGAACGGCAGAAACAGGAGCATGACAAACAGCGCCGCGCGCTTCACGGGATCGCCTCCTTCAGCAGCGACACGCCTGTTTCAAGCAGCGCGACCGCCGAAGGCAGCGTACAGGAAAGGATCATGACGCGCCCGCCGAGCTCGAGATTGGCAGCGATCGCGCTCTGTCCCGCATCCTGCGCCAGCCCGACGCCGAACTCCGTGAGATAGGCAAGTCCGAGGATCTTCAGCACCGCCGAGAGCACCGCGCCGGAAACGCCGTAGGACGCGCAGAGCTTTTCGAGCGTTTTGCCGATCGAGGTAAAGGCTTCGAGTCCCGAAAGCAGCACGAGCACCGCCGTGACCGCACCGGTCATGATCGCAAACGCGCGGTGTTCGCCCTTGAACAGCAACGCCGTGACCGTGCCCACGACGGTGATCAGCACCATGCGTTCCATGTCAGTACAGAGAGAACGTGCGACGGACCGTCTCGAACAGCGAGGAGATCATCGACAGCACAAGCATGGTCGCAAGGATGAGCCCCGCGACGGCCGCGACCGTCGCAAGCTCCTCGCGCCCGTTCTGACGCAGCATCTGAACGATGACCGCAACCAGGATCCCGATCCCTGCGATCTTGAACAGCAGATTGATATCCATAACGCTCCTAAAGCAACAGAATACAGAATCCGACGCCGACCAGAACGCCGACCGCACGGATCGTCTTCGCCTGTTTTGCCGATTCCTCAGCTTCACGCTCCGCCGCGGCAAGCGCTGTATCCAGCGTATGCGTGCGGTCTCCGATCTGCGGCAGCGAACACCGGGAAAGTCCCGTGAAAAAGCGCGTCAGCGCATCCCGTTCCGCATCGTGCCATTCCGTGTCCGCCAACGCGCTTGCCGCCGCCTTTCCCTCGCCGCCGCCGCTGTTGCGCGCAGAGAGATAGCGATCCAGCATCATGAACAGCTCCCCCTCGTTGCCGTCGGCCGCCGTCTTGAGAGATGTCTGCGAGGAACCGATCGCTTCCGAAAGGCGGCTCAGCTCGCTCCGCAGCGAACGGATGCGCCGATAGCGTTCGGTCCTGCGCGAAGCAATGCGCATCCCGATCGACGTACAGAGTCCGAACAGCAGCAGGATCCCGACCGTTTTCATAGAAACGCGGGCAGCGGCTTTCCGTCCGCATCGAGCACGGCGGCGCATTGACCGACGCCGCGCAAGAGAATGAAGCGGTCGAACACACGCTCAGAAAGCAGCCTTTTCGTCATCAGACGCTTTTGAAGATCGTCCCAAGAACGTCCGTGCGCGGACGCAAGCACGGTCACGCCCTTTCCGCTTGCTTCAAGCACGGCTTCGGCGTCGCGCGGCGTGTTCAGTTCGTCCATCACGAGGACCTCTGGCGACAGCGCGGCGACGATACGAACGGCTGCGTCCGCTTTTGCGACGCCCGAGATCACGTCGGTGCGAACGCCAAGATCGAACGGAACCGATCCGTCGGATGCGCCGGACAGTTCGAAGCGTTCGTCCGCGACGCCGACGCGCCTGCAGCTCACGCCGTGCAGCCCATCGGACGCAATGCGGACAAGATCGCGCAGAAGCGTCGTTTTCCCGCATCCGGGCGGCGAAACCAGCAGTGCGGACAGGAGATTGCCGTCCTCATTGAGATGCGGCAGCAGCGGCTTTGCGCAGTCGATCGCTTCGCGCACGATGCGGATGCAGAGCCCCGAAACGGACGAAAAGCCGATCACGCCGTCCGCGGACCGCACCATGCGTCCCGAAAGCCCGACGCGGCAGCCGTGTACGGTCAGGTATCCGTCGCGGCGCTCGTTCTCCCATGCATACGCGGAAAACGCCTGAATCCGTGCGCAGACGTCCGCAAGGTCCGCTTCCGTCGTCATTGCGGTTCCGTTGTTCCCGTAGACGATGCGATCGCTTGGACCGAAGACCAGTTCCATCGGCGCGTCGCGCCGCAGCCGGATCTCGGTCAGCGCTGCGCTGCCGTCCAGGTTTTGAAGAACCTCCGCGACGCTTCGCGGCAGCAGCCCGCACCACGGTTTCAGCCAGCGTTCCATGCTCGTCCCTCCCGCTTTCACCCTATGCATGGCGTCTGTTGCATATGAAAAAAGCCGTTCGACGGAATGCGTCAAACGGCATAAGATAAGATTGCTTAAAGGAGGTTCCGGAAGGCAAGACCGGTCGTGTGCGGCGCGTCGAACGGCGCGCGTTCGGCGACGGAACGGATCAGCGCAGACGCCTCGTCCGGCGTTTCGACCGTGAGATATACCGCGTAAAAATCGATCGGCGGCAGCTGCTTGTCTGCGATGTACAGCGGTACGCTGTTGAGCATCGTCGAATACGCGCGTTCACTGCATACGATCGGAAACACGGCGTTTTTGCGGTCCGTCACGACCGGACGTCCGTCGCAGGCGCCGCAGCCGCGATCGCTTCTTGCGGGACATGCGCGCAGCTGCATCAGGGGAAGCCGCCCCGCAACGATCATGCCGATCGGCACGTCGCTTAAAAGATCGCGCGTCTTTGCGGCGGACAGCTCGAAGGACGCGAACAGCGCTTTTGCGCCCATTTCGCGATACGCGGCGACCGCGTCGCTGTTGGTGACGTTCAGCCCGTATCCGCCGATCGGGATCAGCCCCGCCGCCTTTGCCATGCGGATCGCGCCGATGTTTTCGCAAATCGCATAGCGAACACCTGAAGCGCATAGGGTCTTTAGCTGTTCGGCGGTTTTCTGTTCTTGATCCGGGTATACCAGCGCCGGGATCTCCGCCGCTGCGCGTTCGGTGATCGCCTGCGGATACGCAAGGAGCGTTTTTACCGGCAGCGAATAGAAGGCGATATCCGGATCGTCCCGGTACTGCGCATAGGAAGCGAACCGGACGCAGAGACGCGGCGACGCTTTTCTCGGCTGTGCCGGTATCGAAAGGTCCGGTTTGAACACCGGCCTTTGCGGCGTCTCGGCGCGCGCGGCATAGAGCGCGTCGAGCGCGTCGCGGCGCAGGGCGTTGAGCGCGGATGCGGGGAGCATCAGTCCGTCGCCGATCGCCGTCTCCAGCCGATCGATGCGAAACGGTGTGCCGCCCGTCTTCAAAAGGCTCTTTTCGACGGATGCGCGCGTGAGCGCAACGCGCTGCGCGGTCTCCGGTTTCGCGCCTTCGACAGACACGGTATGCGTACCGTCGCTCGCCGTCAGACGGGAGGGTTCTTCCGGACGGACCGTGATCGCGAACGTGACCGGAACGGTTTGCCGCGGTGCGCGCATCTGCTCGCGAACGCCGGACAGAACGGACTGCGCGCGCTTTGCGTCCTCCTGCGTACGCACGCCGAACATGGTATGATTGCGTTTGCCGGTATAATAGCCGTCGGTGAAGCCGCCGCGGGAAAAGACGTCCCTGAGAAGCGCTTCGGAATACGGCTCGCCGTCACGAACGCACCGAACCGCGTCAACCGCCGCCGCCACGTACTCGGGCGATTTCAGGCGGCCTTCGATCTTCAGCGACGATACGCCGATCTCTCGATACGCGGGATAGTGCGCGATATGCGACATATCCTTCAGGGAAAGCGCATAGCAGGCGCCGTTGCAGACAAACGGCAGACGGCACGGCTGCGCGCAGAGCCCGCGGTTGCCGCTGCGGTCGCCGAGCATGGCGGAAAGATAACACATGCCGGACGCGCTCATGCATAGCGCGCCGTGAATGAAGCATTCAAGCTCGGCGTCGGTCTGTTCGCGAATGGTGCGAATCTCGTCAAGCGACAGCTCGCGCGCAAGCACGACGCGCGAAAAGCCGAGGTCTTCGAGCTGCTTGACGCCCGCCGCGTTGTGCACCGCCATCTGCGTCGAGCCGTGCAGCGCAAGATCGGGACAGATCGCCTTTGCAAGGCGCAGCACGGTCAGGTCCTGCACGATGATCGCGTCCGCGCCGCTTTCGGCGATCTCCGTGAGCGTATCGGCGACGGCTCCGCGCTCCTCGTCGCGCACAAGCGTATTGACGGTGACGTGTACCTTGACGCCGTGCGCATGGCAGAAGCGCACCGCTTCGATCAGCTTTTCGCCGGTGAACTGACCGGCGTTTCGCCGCGCGTTGCAGGCGCCCGCGCCGAAATAGACTGCGTCCGCGCCCGCGTACACGGCGGCTTCGAGCGAGCCTTCCGTGCCGACCGGCGCCAGGATCTCCGGATTCTGTTGAAACTGCGAATTCTTCATGCCTGTATTATACCGAACGCGGAACACGTTTGCAACCGCATTTTCCTCTTGTCAACCGGTATGGAATTTGGTATGATATGCAGAGATATTTTGGGGGTAAATCCATGGATCACGAAACGCAGCGTCCCGAACCGAAGACCGTTGAACAGCAAACCGAACCCGCGCCCGCGCCGAAAAGAAAACGCCGCTTCGGCGACCGTCCGGACGGATACCGTCTGCGCTCGCTGCAGCCGATGTCCAAGGTCTCGCCGTACATCATGCCGGACCGTTCCGGCGCATGCGTGTACTTTCACGACTCCTTTGAGGTCACCGAGGTCGAAAACTACATCCGCAAAAAGCGCAATCAGGGCTTGAAGGGCTTCGGCGTCATGCACGTTCTGATCGCGAGCTATGTGCGCATCATCTCGCAGCGACCGGCCGTGAACCGCTTTCTGTCGGGACAGCGCGTATATTCGCACGGCGACGATATCGTGATCAATCTGACGATCAAGCGTGAAATGACGCTCGACGCTGAGGAAACCATCATCAAAATGCACTTTACGCCGACTGATACGGCGGACGACGTGTATCGTAAGATCACCGCGCTGATCGACGAGAACCGTCGGACGAACCCGGACAGCGATTTTGACAACGCCGCAAAGATCATCAACTATATCCCCGGCGTGCTCCTGAAGAATACCGTGTGGTTTCTGAAGCTATTGGACTACTTCGGGCTGCTGCCGAAGAAGCTCATCGAGATCAGCCCGTTCCACGGCTCGATGTTCATCACCTCGATGGGTTCCCTGGGCATCCCGCCGGTGTATCATCATCTGTATAACTTCGGCAACATTCCGGTGTTCTTCTCCTTCGGCGCAAAATACAAAAGGAATGAGCTTAAGGACGACGGTACGCCGGTCTCCCGTAAGTATATCGATTATAATGTCGTCTGCGACGAGCGCATCTGCGACGGATTCAATCTTGCTTCCGGCTTCAAGCTGATGAAATCTTATCTCAAGAATCCGCATGTCCTCGACGAAAAGCCGGAAGTCGTGCATCACGATGTCGACTGACCGGAAAAGCAAAAAGAAACGCGCGATTCGAAACATCGAGCGCATGAAGATCATCGAGTACGTTTCCATCGGACTCGTGGTTCTGCTGTTTTTGGGAATGGCGATCTTCTACGGCAGCGGCCGGTCGCTCCGTAAGCAGGCGCCGACCGCAGAGCCGACCGTCTCCCCCGTGCCGACCGACGATCCTTCGATCCGCGGCATGAACGTATTCTCCGCATTGGAGGAAGGCGGGTTTTCGGTGCAAATGTCGGAAAGCGGCTACACGGTGACCGCGCCGAACGACGTCGTTTTTTCGATGCAGATGCGGTCGGACGACAAGGGGATCCTTTCGCTTTCGTTCGAAACGCCGTACTGCGCCGATCCGAAGGGAGAAGGCGCGGCATACGACGCGCTGCGTGAGGAAAACGAACGCACCGTCGATGCGCTGCGTGAGCTGTTCGACTGCGTGATGCCGGTCTTTCACCGTCCGATCAGCGACAGCGAAACGGTCGTGAAGCAATGCGCGAACGTTGCGGCAAAGAACACATCCTATTCCAAGCATCTGGGCAGCTATTCCCTGCGCATTCTGACCGATGCGGACGCGATCCCGCAGACGGTTTCCGTCGCGCTCATACGCGACGCATACTGAAAGGAGGCGCCCGTGCAGCACATTCTGATCGTCGGCAGCAACGGCGTCGGCAAATCGACGCTGATCCGCGCGCTGCTCGACGCGGCTTCGCTTCCCGTTTACGGCGTCATTACCAAAAAAGAACCGCCGCAGGACGACGGATTCTGTCCGGTTTATATTCATTTGTACGGAGAGGGCCGACGCTTTACGGCGGAAAACTGCGTCGGCAAATGCCGCGAAGGCAAGAGCGCCGCGTTTCCGGAAGCGTTCGACCGGTTTGCCGAACGCATGTGTTTCCCGAACGACGGCGTGATCGTATTCGACGAACTCGGTTTTATGGAGAGCAGCGCAACGCGATTCACCGATGCGGTGCTGCGCACGCTCGATACCGCGCCGTTCTGCATCTGCGCCGTGCGCGACAGGCAGACGGCGTTTCTGGACGCAGTACGCGCGCATCCGCGCGCAAGGGCGTTCACGATCACCGCGGAGAACCGCGACGCGCTTCTGAAGCAGCTGCTGCCGCTGCTTCCCGAACGGCTCTAATTCGAATCCGTTTCCTCCGGTCCGATCGTTTCCCCGCGAGACTGCTTCAGACGCATCCGGTCCCACAGCCCGTATTTTTCGGTGTTGGTGATCGCGTGCATCATCTTGACGTCGGCGTCCGGCACGATCGTACAGAGATACTTGATCAGATTCTTCGCTTCCTCGCGCTTCGTGTGCCCCGCGATCTCGCAGTTGGGCGGCAGGACCGGCAGCTCGAGCTGTTTTGCGACCGACAGGCAGTATTTTTCCGGCACATAGATCATCGGGCGGATCACAGTGACGTCGCTTCGCGATAGATACGTGATCGGCGCGAAGGTATTCATCCGTCCCTCATAGAGCATCGACATCAGAAACGTTTCGAGAACGTCCTCGCGGTTGTGTCCGAGCGCGACCTTGTTGCAGCCGCGCTGCTTCGCCGCGTTGTTCAGCGCGCCTCTGCGCAGCTTTGCGCACAGCGCGCACGGCGAACGTTCCGCACGGTATTCGAACACGACCTTTCCGATCTCCGTCGGAATGACCTCGAACGGAATGCCGACCTTTTCGGCATAGGCGCGGATCGGCGCGGTGTTCTGATACTTCAGTCCGAGATCCAGCATGATTGCGATCACGTCGAATTTCGTATAGGAAAAGCGCTGATACAGCTTCATCGCCTGCATCAGCAGGAGCGAGTCCTTTCCGCCGGACACGCCGACGCAGATCCGGTCCCCGTCCTCGATCATGTGAAACTTTTCGTCTGCACGACGTATGCTGCCCAATATCCGTTTCATGTCGTTTCCGCCTTTCCGTTTCAGTATAGCGTCAGACCGGACGAATGTAAAGATTGCGGATGCGGTAAAAATGTAAAAGAATGATAAAATTCTTGCGGAATCGTTGCAGTTCGCAGTATGCTTTGTTATAATGACAGCGTTTCAAACGGATGGAGGCAAGTATGACCATTTCCGATATTTTCTTCATCGGCGTCGGACTTTCCATGGACGCCCTTGCCGTTGCGATGTGTCAGGGCGTATCGATGAAAAAGCTGCGCTTTGCCGCCGCGCTTCGCGTTGCGCTGTTCTTCGGGGGATTTCAGGCGCTGATGCCTCTTATCGGATTTGCGCTCGGCTCCACCTTCGCATCCTTCATCACGATCGGTCCGTGGATCGCCGCGGGTCTTCTGATCGTGATCGGCGGCAAAATGCTGATCGACGGCATTCGCGACAAACAGGATGAGCCCACCTCGGAGCTTGCTTCGTTCGGCAAGCTGATCCTTCTTGCGATCGCGACGAGCATCGATGCATTCGCCGTCGGCGTGAGCTTTTCGATGCAGGAGGGTATCGTATGGCTGCACGGCGGGATCAGCATTCTGTTCGCCGTTGCGCTGATCGGCTGCACGACCTTTGTACTGTCGCTGTTCGGCGTCTGGATCGGAAATCGCTTCGGCCTCCGGTATCACCGGTTGGCGACGATCATCGGCGGCGTGGTCCTGATCGCGATCGGCGTCAAGATCATCCTGGAAACGCTCGGCGTTCTGCCCGCGTTTCTGCGCTGTGACGACGCCGCATTGCGCACCGCAGCCCTGCATATACTCTGTCTATGACTGTCTCAAAGAAATCGTCGCTGCTTCCGCTGATCCTGCTGATCGTTCTGTGTCTTGCGCTCTCGGCGATCGTGTACGATATTCTTCGACTGCATCGGGCATATACCGCATATGTACCGTACTATGCGACGCCCGCGCCGACCGCGACGCAAAAGGCGCTTTCTCTATCGCCTTCTCCCGAAACGACCGCGCGCGCGACCTTCTCTCCGGTCCCCGCCGCAGACGCGACGCCGGAACCGGCGGCACGGCAGTTCAACACGGATACGGACCGTTTCTGGACCGAAGGCGCGTTGACGCGGCTTGACGACTACCGCAGTCCGACCTTGTCCGTGCGCGTCGATACGGTCGTCGATTCGACGACCTTCAGCCGTCTCGTGACCTATTACGTTGCCGATATTTACGTCAGCGACGTCACGGCGGTCCGCACCGCGAGCTGCAAAGGCGATTTCTCGCGCACCGGTCACGGCAGCGTGGAACAGACCGCTAAGAATGTCAACGCGCTTGTTGCGATCTCCGGCGATTATTACGGATTCCATCGCGATTCACTCGTGATCCGCAACGGCGAGATCTATCGAAAGAGCATCCGCGACGACATGGACGTGTGTCTGCTGCTGCGCGACGGCACGATGGAAACCTACCGGGCAAACACGATCACCGTCAAAGCGATCCTCGAAAAGGATCCCTGGCAGGCGTGGCAGTTCGGTCCCGCCCTGATCAAATCGAACGGGGCGGCACGGACCGCGTTCCCGGACTCCACGATCCTCACGCGCAATCCGCGCAGCTGCATCGGATATGTCGATCCCGGTCATTATCTGTTTGTCGTCGTCGACGGACGGCAAAAGCATTCGAAGGGTCTGACGCTGAAGGAGCTCGCCGTTCTGATGACTTCGCTCGGCTGCAAGCAGGCGTTCAACCTTGACGGCGGCGCATCCGCGCATTTTTACTGGAAGGACACGGTCTTCAACAGTCCGAGCAAGGGCGGACGTCCGATGTCCGATATCATCTACATTGCGAAGGAAGACTATCCGGCTTCCCCTTATCACCACGGAAAGGACGGCATCGATCCATGAGCCGTATTTCGAAAATCTGCATCTGTGTGCTGGCGGTGTGTCTGCTGTTCGGCTGTTCGTTTACGGCGCAGCCCGCGCAGCCGACGCCGCTGCCGACGCAGGCGGCCACGGATGTTCCCGACGTCGTGATCGAGATCACGCCCGTGCCGACCGAGGTGCCGACGCCCATCCCGACGCCGACGCCCACGCCCACGCCTTCCCCTACGCCCACCCCGTCGCCTACGCCGGAACCGGACGGTCTGATCGGTTGGAGCGTCGGCGGGTTCGTGCCGAAGGAAGATACCGAATTGACGGAAGACGGCTATGTGAGCGATCTGGTCCATATCACGATCACGAAGGTCTATGATGAAGAAACCTTCGAAAAGAAAGTCACGTATTTTGTCACGGACGTGTATGTGCGCGATGTGACCGAGATCCGGACCGCCGCCGCAAAGGGATTCAAAAAGCACAACGAAGGTCCGATCGAACGCATGGCGGGGGAAGTCGACGCGCTCTTTGCGATCACCGGCGACTACTACGGACACAACTCGCATTCGCTTGTCATCCGCAACGGCGTCGTCTACGATACAAAGCTGTACAAAAACAGAGACGTCTGCTTCCTGTACCGCGACGGCACAATGGAAGCCATGCCCGCGGATCAGTGCGATCCGAAGCAGCTGCGCGAAGATATCTGGCAGGCGTGGCAGTTCGGTCCGTCGCTGCTCGATGCGGACGGTCATGCGATCCCGGATTTCCCGAAGTCGCAGATCCGCACGCATAATCCGCGCACGGTCATCGGGTACTACGAACCGGGACACTACTGCTTCGTCACGGTGGACGGCAGACAGGGCAGCTATTCCGGCGGCCTGACGCTCTCGGAGCTTGCGAAGCTCATGGAATCGCTCGGCTGCAAGGTCGCGTTCAATCTGGACGGCGGCGAATCCGCGATGCTCTACTGGAACGGCAGGATTCACAACTCGCCGTTCGACGGCGGACGCTCGATCTCCGATATCATCTATATCAAGGGCAGCGACTGAACCAACAACGAAATACCGCCTTGTACAAGGATGTGCAAGGCGGTTTTGTTTATAGGAATAATTCCATGTATCTGCGGTAGGTTGAGAAGCCGACGGCTTCATAGAAGCGCAGCGCGTCCTGATTGAACTCCCACATGTTGAGCTCGATTTTCGAAAAGCCGTTCTCCCTCGCCCATGTGCGGATAAACTCCATCAGCTCGGTTCCGACGCCGGTTCTGCGGTACGCTTCGTCGACGCAGAACTCGTCGATATCCAGATAATCGCGTTCCTTCATAAACGGGTTTTCCGGTTTGCTGATGTGATGCAGAACCGCAAAGCCGCAGATTGTGCCGTCGCTTTCGCAGACTGCGATCCTTTGCTGCGGATCGTTGAAAACGGTATGAATGTGATCCTGCAATTGCTGTGAAAACCCGGGCTTGAAAACGTCCGGCTTTCCCGTTACGTGCAGCTCGTTGACCTGTTTGCGCAGCTCGTTGACGCACGAAAGATCGGATGCTGCTGCAAAGCGTACCGGCATGTTCCCCTCCTAACACCGCATAAAGCCGCGGCAGCCGATCTCGTCAAGCGATTTGAATCCCATCGAACGATAGAATGCAACGGTGTCCGGCGTGTTGTCGGTAACGAGTTCGATCTGCCGGACCGAAGCATAACGCTCCAGTACGGTTCGAACGAGCGCGCTTCCGACGCCCTTTCGCCGATAGGCCGGATGTACGAGCAGGTCCTGCACGAACACGATCGTCTCCCCGTCGCCGACCGCGCGCAGGATGCCGATCAATCGCTCGTTATCGTAAGCTGCGAGTACGAGCAGCGATTTTTCGAAGCCGCGTCTCAAAGCGGGAAGATCGGCGGTATAGGCCGTCCAGCCGACGGACGCATACAGGTCTGCGATCTCCGCTTCGCGGAACCCGGAATAGGTTCGAATCTCCATTCTGATTCTCCGATCGTCATAGGATTGAAAAGCGCGTGATCTGTTTGCCAAATCACGCGCTTTTGCTGGTCGAGGCGACTGGATTTGAACCAGCGGCCTTTTGGTCCCGAACCAAACGCGCTACCAAACTGCGCTACGCCTCGACATGGAGCCAAAGAGGGGACTCGGACCCCTGACCTACGCATTACGAGTGCGTCGCTCTACCGACTGAGCTACTTTGGCGGACCTTTTCTATTATAGGCAAAAGGTCCTGTTCTGTCAAGTACCGATTTTGAAAAAATTGATATATCTTTCTCGCGGTATTTTGACTTTCTTCGTGACAATTCGATGTTCTTGTGTTATGATAGACAATCATAATACGAAAAGAGGTCTTCTCTTTGAAACTGCACACCCGTTTGATCTTTCTCTTGCTGCTGTGTCTTCTGCCGTTCGGCTGCGGATCGGATCGCGCGAATGAGGACGCCGCCGCTGCCGCTTCGCCGGTCTGGCAGCTCTCGGATCGCTATCAGGCGACCTACGGCACCCTTCGTCATGCCTACACCTATGAGAAGGACGGTCAGACCCTTTATCTCACCGTCGGAAAAAACAAGCGCACCACGCCCAACGTCACGGAGACCGTCGTCGAACAGAAAACCAAGGGCGATCGGACCTATCTGCTCTGCAAGGCGAACAACAAGGGTCAGGAAGAAGCGAAGAACGGCACGTACTATCAATGCCTGACCGGAACGTACCGGTACACGGTCGATCTGAGCGATGCCGAGCTGCAGATCGAAACGCTGCTTTCGATGGACGAAGCGATCAAGCTGATCGAACAGCCGACGGCTGAGATCGCAGGGCTCAAGCATCTTTCCGAAGAATGGTCCGCGTTTTACCGGCTCGAATCCTGCAATCTGGAGATCCTGATCGATCCGAACGACGGCGGCAGTCTGTACCGTCAGTCGGAATCGACCTATGAATCCAGGACCGAGAACGGCGAAACGTATCTCTGTTCCAACGATACGATCGTCTATACGGACGGCTCATCCAGCGTTCTGATCCGGCAGGCGAACCGTTCCGGCCCCGAACATGTTTCTTATATCACGCTGTCCGAATGCAAGGCGATCCTTGCCATGCTCGGAACGAAATAGGAGGTTGAAATGTATTTGATGGAATCTGCGGAAGCGATCGCAAACGCTCCGTTCTTTGTCTGGATGATCGATCAGCTGCGCGCGATCGCGGCGCTTCGCGTCCCGTTTTTGACGGCGATCATGTCCGTCGTGACGTATCTCGGGCACGAGATGGTGTTTCTTGTGGTCGCCATGATTCTCGTCTGGTGCCTCAATAAGCGCTACGGATACCGGTTCCTTGCGATCTTTTTGATCGGCAGCTTTCTCCAGCAGGCGCTGAAGGCGGCGTTTATGATCCCGCGTCCGTGGATCCTTGATCCGACGTTCAGAGGTCTTGTCGTTGAAAGCGCGATCAAGGCGGCGTCCGGCTATTCCTTCCCGAGCGGTCATACGCTGACCGCCGTTATCACGCTCGGCGGATTCGCCCTCTATCTGAAAAAGAAGTGGGCGTATGCCGCTGCGGCCGTCCTCTCCCTTGTCGTGGCGTTCTCCCGCATGTATCTCGGTGTTCACACGCTTCTGGACGTCGCCGTCGGCTTGCTGCTCGGCTTGATCGTCCTTGCCGTATTTGCGGTCCTGTTCCGCGGCGAAAAGGAGCGCAGCGGACTTCTCAGCGCGATCTATGTGATCGGCGTTGCGGCTTCGATCGGTCTTCTGGTCTATCTGCTTGCCAATCCGCTACCTGCCGATCCCGCATATCATCCGATGGCGCTTGAATCCATCGACAATGCGTATGTGCTTGTCGGCGCAGGCGTCGGCGTGCTGATCGGGAAGTTCATCGACGACTGCTTGCTGAAATACCGGATCGAAGCGCCATGGTATGTTCAGCTTCTCAAGGTGCTCTGCGGTCTGCTCATTGCGATCGGTCTTCGCTTCGGTCTCAAAAAGCTGTTCGGCGGAGACGCGGAAACGCCGCTTTTGCACGGCGTCCGTTACCTGCTTCTGACCGTCGTTTGCGTCGGTGTCTATCCGCTTTTGTTCCGGGTCTTCGATCGAATCGGCAGACGGAAAAAAGCATAACCGGTTTCGGCTTTCCGGGGAGGTTTCGGCCTCCTCTTTTTTTGCGCTCTTTTTCCCGTACATTTTCCTCACCTGATGCATCATCGATATTACGTTCATATGTAGTCATATCAAACGGCAATCATTCATATGTTCATAAAATAACCCATTATATTTTACTGCTTGTTCATATTTTGTTCAAGAGTTATTCACAAATTTGATGCCGTTTTTTGTTGTTTCCTTCACAAAAAAAGGACAGTTTTGACACATTTGCCCTATATAATGCAAGCAGATACAAGAAAGGAGTGAATTGACATGACGGAATCGGAACGTAAGAGATTGTATCGCAGGATCGAACGCGCATCGCGTTTGCGCACCCCCTGGTATCTGAGGCTTGCTTCTCTTTTGAGCGTTTTCTTCTGATCGGTTTGAAAAGCTCTTGTTTCCTCCCCGGCTTTCGGTTATAATGAAAGCAGCAAAACAAAGGAGCGAAACTGATGGAAGCATTGTATGCACTGTTGAACCGCCGCAGCGTGCGCGCGTACCGAGACGAGCAGATTCGTGAGGATCAGCTACAGGCGATCCTCGAAGCCGGAACCTACGCCCCGACCGGCATGGGACGTCAAAGCCCGATGATCGTCGTCGTACAGGACCGTGAATCGATCCAAGCCCTCAGCCGCATGAACGCTGCTGTGATGAACATGAACGGCGATCCGTTCTACGGCGCGCCGACCGTCGCGATCGTGTTCGGCAATCCTAACGCCTCGATGACCTGGTTTGAGGACGGGTGTCTCGTGATGGGCAACCTGATGAACGCGGCGTTTGCCGTCGGCGTGGACTCCTGCTGGATCCACCGCGCGAAGCAGATGTTTGAGACGGAGGAAGGCAAAGCGCTGATGCGCAAATGGGGCGTGCCGGAAGGGTGCGTCGGGATCGGAAACTGCATCCTCGGCTATGCGGCTTCTCCCCTGCCCGTGCCGAAGCCCAGAAAAGCGGATTACATCATCCGCACATAACGCCAAAAACGCAAAGAAGCGAGGAACGTTCCCCGCTTCTTTCTTATTGTCGCTCAGTTTCCGCAGGCTTTGAACAGCAGTACAAGCCCGACGATCGCCGCAAGGATCGCAGCGATCACGAGGATCACGCGGATCGCCGACACCGGCGTCTTGCCGCCGACCTTGCCGTTCTGTCCGTTGACAAGGAACCGATAGAGCTTGTTCTTGTAGGTAAACGAGCTCATCCATACCGGCAGCAGCAGATACTTATACGTCGTTGCGGCATATGTCGTTTTGCCGTCGATGCCCTCGACGTGATCTGCGTTGAAGCGGTCCTCGACAGACTTTTTGATCTCATCCTCGATCTTCTCCCACATCTTGCCTTTGGCGGTCTCCCATGCCTCTCTGAGCCCGATCGAATAACGCTCCGCCGTAAAGCCCTGTAAAAACTTGGGCTGATAGCGGACGTTGTCCTCGGTGTCGAACGGCTCGATGCGCGACATCAGATCCTTTTCGTAACGCTTGGAGCCGAACACCAGCACATCGTCAAAGTCCACCTTCTGCACGCCGCCGGTCAGATACCATTCGGTGTGGGTCTCCTTCTTGCCGTCCTTGCCCTCGCGTTCTTCGTCGATGCCGTAGCGCGCGGTATAATTCGTCGTCGTCTTTGCGTCATAGGTCCAATACGGCAGATAAACGCCCTTGAACGCATCCGGTCTCGCGCTCTGCTTCGCCTTCTTCGGGCAGAAGAATTTGCCCTTGATCCAGTTTGAGAACAGCGCGCCCGCCTTCTTTTCGTCGATGCGGAACGGCACCACGCCGCCCGGCGCGAGCGTTTTGAGGTCCTCGCTCGCCTGCATGACCTGATTGCTGCCGCAGTAGGGACAGACGTCGGCAATCTGCAGTTCGTCATAGACCGACTCCGCGCCGCAGGATTTGCAGATGATGACCTTGCTCTTTGCGCCCCAGTCATAGCCCTGTGTATGGACCTCGGAGAACAGATCGAGCTCGTCCGCACCCTTTTCGATCCCGTCGTCGTCCTTCTCCATCGGGATCTCCTCGAAATGCCCGCAGAACTCACAGCTCAAGCCGTTCTTGAGCGGATCGAACTGCAGCGTCGCCCCGCAGTTGGGACACTTGCGATCGGTTTCCTTGATTGTCTTTGTCTGTCTCGGTTCCTGTTCCATATGCCGCCCTCCTCGTTCTTATGATGTATGGTCGATCCGCCACGGCAGCGGGAGCGTAAACTCCTCGTTTTGCTCGTCGAACGGATAATATTCCTCACGGTTGGATGGATCGTCAAAGCGGTTGAAATCGTCGAACACCGGCGAATAGGTCAGCATGTGCAGCGTGTTCTCCGCTTCGTTGATCTGCATCAGGCGGAGATATCCTCCGCCGCCGTCCTTCAGCGACGCCTGATAATTGAACAGCATCTGATAGACGGTACGGTCCTTCTTCCCGTCGCCGTCGTCGTCGAATTCCTCCGGAAAACAGTAGGCGCCGTACTTGTGTCCGCACAGGACCATGTACAGGTTCGGCGTGCGCTTTACGATGCGATCGTACCACATCTTTCCGTCCTCCGAAAGCGTCTGCGTCTTGGTATAGTAGTCATGCAGACAGAGGAATCCGATGCGGTCCGGATACGCCTTGAAGACGTCCTCGACCCAGGAGATCGCCTTCTTACTCGGCGCAAAGCCCATGTACACAAAGAGATAGTCCGTTTCGCCGATCGTCACAAGATCGAAATGCCCGCGGTTGTCCTCGAACGAACCGCCGTACCACGGCTTGCCCGCATAGCGCTTTTCTCCGAAATACTTTGAGAACAGCTTGTATCCGTACGGCTCCTTGACGTCGTGATTGCCCGCGAGCACGCCGTTCGGGATCCCGTCGATATAGGACTGCGCAAGGTCCGCGACCTGCCACTCGGAGTCGAGATCGGTGTTGTGCACGAGATCGCCGGTGTTGATGATATAGCAAAGATGCAGTTCCTCGCTGTGATCGCGCAAAAACTGCGTCATGGCGTAGTATGTCTCAGGGAACTTCTTGGAATAATGCTGCGGATCGCTCATCCATGCGATCGTACAGACGCAGTCGGTCGCCGCATAGCGGCGGAACGTCTGCGCAGCGTCCGGCGCGTCGGTCGGCGCGGCTGTCGATGCGGCCGGCGAAGGCGCAGGCGTCGGTGCGGGCGTCGGCGCAGGCGTCGGGATCGCCGCTGCCGCAACGGCTTCGCTGTCGTCGACAAAATCGATCTCATCGATCTGCGGTTCTTCGGTCGGCGCCGCGGTCGGCTCCGTTTCGACTGGCTTTTTGACACAGGCAAACGCGAACAGCAGAAACAGACACGCAAGCGCAGCTGCGCACAGTCTTTTCACGAACGCTCACCTCTTTTGGGACTTCATTTGGTATATCCTACCACGATTGGAAAAGTCTGTCAAATCCGTGCGCACATGTTTATGAGCAGACACGGAAGGACAGACTACGGTTCGGAGGTGATTCGCTTGCAGAAGGTGGAAATCACGAACATCGATACCTCACAGCTGCCGCGTTTGAAACCGGAGGAAATGCGCGCGCTTTTGGAACGTGCGAAAGCCGGTGACGAGGACGCGCGGGAGCGATTTATCTATGCAAATCTCAGGCTCGTCCTCTCCGTCGTGCAGCGGTTTTCGGGACGCGGCGAGCTTGCGGACGATCTCTTTCAGGTCGGCTGCATCGGACTTCTGAAATCCGTTGCGGGCTTCGACCTCAAGCAGGACGTGCGCTTTTCGACGTACGCGGTGCCGATGATCGCGGGCGAGATCCGCCGGCATCTGCGGGACTACAGCGCCCTGCGCGTACCGCGTTCGATGCGCGATACCGCGTATCACGCGATGCAGGCGAAGACGCGGCTGACCGAGACCCTGTCCCGCGAGCCGACGGTCGCGGAGATCGCGAAGGAACTGAAGCTGCCGGAATCGGAGGTCGTCTTTGCGCTTGACGCGATCAGCGATCCGGTGAGCATCTACGATCCCGTTTTCAACAGCGACGACGACGCCGTTTGCGTGCTCGATCAGATCCGCGATCCGAAGGACACCGAAGCGCGTCGGCTCGACGCGATCGCTTTGAAGGAGGGCATCGCGCACCTCGGCGAACGGGACCGAAAGATACTGAACCTGCGCTATTACGCCTGCAAAACGCAGGTCGAGGTCGCAAACGAGATCGGCATCTCGCAGGCGCAGGTCTCGCGTCTCGAAAAGAGCGCGCTGAAGCAGCTTGAAAAGTATGTCAAATCATGACTGCATCCGGAGGAGATCGCGTTTCAGCCGCTTCATGATCCGCTTCTCCAGCCGGCTGATATAGCTCTGCGAGATTCCCATCGCATCGGCGACCTGCTTCTGCGTCTGCGCCTCGCCGTTCTTCAATCCGAACCGCAGATCGATGATGTCGCGCTCGCGCTCCGAGAGTTTCGATAGCGCGCGGTTCAGCAGATCGTGCTCGACCTCATCCTCCATATCGCGGCTGACGACGTCAGGATCGGTGCCGAGAATATCCTCGAGGAGCAGTTCGTTGCCGTCCCAGTCGACGTTCAGCTGCTCCTCGAAGCTCACCTCCAGTTTGAGCTTCGTCGTGCGGCGCAGATGCATCAGAATCTCGTTCTCGATGCAGCGGGACGCATAGGTCGCGAGCTTGATCTTCTTTTCCGGTTTGAACGTTTCGACCGCCTTGATGAGTCCGATCGTGCCGATGCTGATGAGGTCCTCGGTTTGTACGCCGGTGTTCTCAAACTTGCGGGCAAGATACACGACCAGGCGCAGATTGTGAATGATCAGCTTATCCTTCGCTTCCCTGTCGGTCGGCGCAAGCGCGATGCAGCGCGCCTCCTCCTCCGGATCGAGCGGCGCCGGAAGGCTTTCGTTTGTGTGAATGTACCAGCAGATAGTGCGTCTGCCAACGTGCAGACGAAGCAGAAGGCGCGACCAAAGGCGCCGTATCCATGCGATCATCGTTTGTCCTCCATTCATTCGGCAATACGGATTCCGGCAGGATCGCCTGCGCATCCGTGATCGGAAGCGGCGATCTCGCCGCAAAGCAGTCGACCGAAACGCCGCCGAACTCCGTCAGGATCAGCGATCCGGCGCGTTCGCCGTAAAGCAGTCCGCTTTGCGCGGCGTTGGCATACGGGATCGGAACCGTCGGGCGGTCCGGCGTGCGGTCGATCAGAACGACCGGCAGCCCCGTGATCGGCTCCTTCAGAAGATTTCCGCTGTCGATGAGCGCTTTGAGCCGGTAGGTATGCGTCTTGAACCGCACGGTCACGGACGTGTAAAGCGGACGTTTTTTCCGGTTCCGCAGGATCGTTCGCATCAGGCGCGGCAGCATCGCGGCGGCAAGCATGGAAACAAGCGCCGCACGCAGCGAGACCGTGCCGATCAGCGAACCGTCCGAAGCGATCCGTCCTCCGAGCAGCAGCGTCAGCATCAGCGCAAGCCCGCCGACCGTCGCCGCGGACAGCAGCAGAAACGGCAGGCTGCGCAGAATCGATCCGGCGCTTCGAAACAGCGGAAGCGACAGCGCAAGAAAGCACGGGATCTTGACGTACCACTGCGCCAGCGTCGGTTCGACAAACAGCGACAGCAGCGCATAGACCGCGCCGCACAGCGAAACCAGCAGGGTCGTTCCCCATCGGATGCGCACGCCGAGCCAAACGGCGGTCAGCGCAAAGACGCAGGCGTTCATCAGCGTATTGTCGAACAGGAACGCTTCGATCGAGAGCTTCATGCAACGCGGATCACCAGAACGGTCATATCGTCGGCCCCCCCGCTTTTTTGCGCGAGCTTCAGCAAACGGTCTCCCAACGCGTCCTCCGATCCCGCGACGGTGCGGATCGCCTGCTCCGCGCCGAACGGCAGCACGTCCTGTACGCCGTCCGAACACAGCACCAGCCGGTCGTCGCGTCTGAGCTTCAGACGGATCACGCTCGGCTTCGCCTCTGCGAGGATCCCGCAAGGCAGCGCTTCGCCGAAGATCGGGCGCACCGTTCCGTTGCGCACAAGGAAGCTCGGCGGCGCGCCGTACTTCAAAAGCTCCGCTTCGCCCGTATTGAGATCGATCGAGACCGCGTCGAGCGTGGCATACATCTCGGTATCGTTTCGCGCAAGCAGCAGACGGTTGACGTTTTCATAAATCAGCTCCTTCTGCATCCCCGCGTGACAAAGCCGGAACAGCAGATCGATCGCCGCTTCACTCTCCTCCCGCGCGCTCTTGCCGGTTCCCATACCGTCGGAAAGCGCAAAGCACACATGCCCGCCGAGCAGTCGGCATTCCCCCGTCGCGTCGCCGCTGACGTTCTGTCCCTCAAAGAGTCTTGAAACCTGCATTGAGGCGTGCAGTGCCGCGTCGCGCTCGAACAGCATCGTGACGGTATCGCGTTCGATCTCACTCTCCACGATGCGAAGGCGGAAGCCGCAGGCGCGTTCAAGCGTTTCAAGCAGCTCCGCGCGTTTCCATTTCAACGGTCTTTTCACGCAGACGGAAAGCGTTTCGTCGCCGTTCGACGCATACCGGTCTACCGAGATCACGCCCGCGCCGTGTTCCTTCATCGCCGTGCGGATCCGTTCGCACAAAAGGTCCTCCTCGCGATCGCGTCCGCGCATCCGTTCCGCGTACACGCAAAGCGCCTCGCCCGCACCGGCGAACTGACGGTCGACCAGCCCCGTCTGCTCCCTGACCCGTTCGCAGACGACGTTTCGGTTCTGCGCCTGCTGATAGGCAAGCTGCACGGCCGCGTCGAGTTCCTTTCTGTGCGGACAGTCCGGGTCGATCGGTCCGTCCTCGTGCGTCTTGCGGCCCGACGCCGCATCCTCGGCGGTGCGCAGAATCGCCTCCTGCATTTCCTGCGCATCCTTCCAGCAGACGTCCTTCGACTGACATACGCCGCAGACCGTCAATGCGCCCTGCACGGTCCAGCGTCTGACCGCGTCTTCCTCCTGCAGCGCCGTGCGAAACATACCCGAAAAGCCGGAAAGCAGCTTGCCCATGCGCATCAACTCGTTTGACGCGCCGTATTCGATCCGTTCGATCGCATTGCGCATCGTCTGCTCCGAACGCGCATCGGCGTCCGTCAGCGCTTTCAGCCGTTCCGTCCACGCGCGCGGGATCAGCAGGAACACGAGCATACCGGAAAACAGATTCTGCAGATTCGCCGAGATGCACGCATCGGACAGGACCGTGCGGAACAGGGTCGCCGACACGAACAGCGACGCCGCGATCGGCGGCTTGCCGTACCGTCTCAGCATCGAACCGGTCAGCGCGCCGAGCGCGACAACGCCGATCAAAAGCGGATCGTCCGACGTATACAGAATCAAGAGCGACGCCCAGAACGTGCCTGCCGCCGCGCCGTAAACGCCGCGCACCGCGACAGCCGTACCGGTCAGCACAAGCAGCAGGGAGACGGACGCCGACCATCCGAGCCATTGCAGTTCGGACAGCGCGAGCAAAACGGCGCCAATCACCAGCGCATAGACCGTCTGCTCCTCGTTCGTCAGATACTGCTGCACGCGCAGATGCTTCGCCGAACGGATCATGCGGCTTACGCAGATCCCGAACGCCGCAGACAGAAGCAGCGTGATCGCGCCGTAGAGGAGTTCGATCGCATCGTAGATCGCGACGATCGGAAGCGACGACGCGAACGCCGCCGCATACAGGATCAGGACGATCCGCGGCGTATATTTGCGCTTCATCTGCTCCGCGACGCGCAGCGCCGCAGCAAAGAGGATCGCCGCAAGGACCGTCTGCCACTGCGGCGGCGAATCGATGATCGCGCCGAGCACAACGCCGCCGATCACCGCATACGAATCGATCCCGCACAGCGCGCAGCCGAGCAGCAGTCCCAAGGTGCACGGCATGTGCATACCGTGAATCTGTACGCGGGAAAGCAGCAGCGCGATCAGAAAGCCGCCAAGAATGTTCCACGTTTCGGCGAGATCGATCTTTGTCTTTGCGATTTTGCTCCGTTGATTCATCTGCATACCCGTATTGTAGCAACGCAAACCCGTGTATGTTCGGCGAACCGGCGCGGAAAACGCGCAGATTTGCACGCCGCTTTTCGCAGGCATGCGCACCGTTTCCGAAAGGCGCGGCGCGAACCGACGCATTCCGTCAGAATCATCTTGCCGATGCGCATCGGATATGCTATAATAAACTGAGTTTTTATGGGAGGAACCGCTATGTTTATCGCAAACGGGGATTATCGGAATCTGCAGGGAAACTACCTGTTCTATGAAGTCGGCAAGCGTGCGCGCGCCTATGCCGAAGCGCATCCCGACGCGGAGATCATCCGCATGGGCATCGGCGACGTGACGCAGCCGCTCGTTCCCGCCGTCATTTCCGCCATGCACCGCGCCGTTGAGGAAATGGGTCACGCCGAGACGTTTCGCGGCTATGCGCCGGACTTCGGCTATGAGTTTTTGCGCGAGGCGATCCACCGCCGCGACTATGCGATGCGCAACATCCCCGTAGAAAAGGACGAGATCTTCGTTTCGGACGGTGCGAAATGCGACGTCGGCAACTTCCAGGAGCTGTTCTCGCGCGACGCGAGGATCGCGGTGCTCGATCCCGTCTACCCAGTCTATGTCGATACGAACGTCATGGGCGGCAGAAGCGGCGCGTTCGATCCCGTAAAGGGCGGGTATTCGCGCATCACCTATCTGCCCGCCACCGCGGAGAACGGTTTTGTGCCCGAGCTTCCGAAGGAACCGGTCGACGTGATCTATCTCTGCTATCCGAACAACCCGACCGGCGCGACGCTCGATCATGCGCAGCTCAAGGTCTTTGTCGATTACTGCAACCGCACCGGCGCGCTGCTGCTCTATGACTCCGCATACGAAGCATACATCCGCGATCCGAAGCTGCCGCATTCGATCTACGAGATCGACGGCGCGCGCACCTGCGCGGTCGAATTCCGGTCCATGAGCAAGACGGCGGGCTTCACCGGTACGCGCTGCGCCTATACGGTCGTGCCGAAGGACCTGATTTACAGGGACGAGACCGGCGAAGCGGTGCATCTCAAAGATCTCTGGGCAAGGCGCATCTCGACGAAGTTCAACGGCGTTGCGTATATCACGCAGGTCGGCGCCGCCGCGGCCTATAACGAAGGCTACGACGAGATCATGAACACCGTAAACTACTATATGGAAAACGCGCGCATCATTCGCACGTCTCTGGAAGCCGCGGGCTATACGGTCTACGGCGGACAGAACGCGCCGTATGTGTGGATCAAGGTCCCCGGCGGCGACAGCTGGGCGTTTTACGACGAGCTACTGGATCGCTGTCACATCATCGGCACGCCGGGCGCGGGCTTCGGCAAGGCGGGCGAAGGATACTTCCGCATGACCGCGTTTGCAACGCGCGAGAACACGATCCGCGCGATGGAGCGCATCAAGGGAGGCAAAGCATGACAAAGATCATCGCATTCGAGGGCATCGACGGCACCGGCAAAAGCGTGCAGATGCAGCGCCTCTCCGACGCTTTGAAGCGCCGCGGTCTGTCGGTTCTTGAGATCTCCTTCCCCATGTACGACACGTTCTTCGGCGATCTGGTCGGCCGCTATCTGTCCGCAAAGGACGGCGTCGCCGCGAACACCGTCGACGGCAGGAGCATGGCGCTGTGGTTTGCGCTCGACCGGTTTGAAGCGTTCAAAAACCTCGATTATTCCGGCTATGACGTGCTGCTCATCAACCGTTATGTGCTTTCGAACGCCGTCTATCAGAGCATTCGCGACATCGATCTCGGCAAGCCCGATATCCTCGATTTCTGTCTGGAGCTGGAGCATAAGCACTTCGGCATTCCCGTGCCCGATCTGCATGTCGTGCTCGATATGGACACCGAGGACGCCGCGAACAACGTGGACAAGAAGGGCTTTCGCGACTACATCGGAAACGCGCGCGACGTCTATGAGAGCATCGATTCCATTCAGGCGCGCGCACGCAAAAAATACGCCGAATACGCGCAGCGCATCCCGAACGTCAAGCTGATCAACTGCATGGAAAACGGAGCGCTGCTGCCGATCGACGCGATCGCCGAACGGGTTGAAAAGGTCGTCGTCGACGCGCTGTTCTGAAATTAGAATCAACCAAAAGGACTGTGAAAAACTTCACAGTCCTTTTTCGTTCAAAGATCGCACACCCGTCCTTCGACCGCTTGCTCCGAGTGGGCTCTCAACCGGTGACTCCGCGCAGGTAACCCCGCGGCACATCGTACTTTCCGCTTAGTGCTGCTTCCGTCAGGACCTGACACGGTTCACGGCGTGCGATTGCACGGGACCCGCACATCAGCGTTCCGTATTGAGACCGACCTC
>JAEEGL010684366.1_pt1 | contig 40571 bp, 36 predicted proteins | sample 9134231 | NCBI WGS metagenome assembly JAEEGL01 (sample SAMN16246548, study PRJNA631951) | gut metagenome | biome: gut microbiome; feature: rumen; material: fiber-attached | host: Bos | place: Iran: Karaj | collected 2018-10
AAATCTTGCGAATCGTCGCCGTACGACGATGAATTCTTTTTAAGTTGTGGCAATCCTATAGTGTGACGCACTCTACTTTGCTTGCAATCCCCACAGCATCTCAAAAACTTCGTTCTTTCGATGTGTGGGGCGCGACTGCTTCGCAGTCACACTGATAATAAAAAGCCAATAATTGTGTGCAAGCACACATTATCGGCTTTTATTATCCTATGATTGCAAGTAGTGGCTATTGAGTCAAACAGTTCGCCCGCACTTGCAGCGAACTTGCAAAAAGATGACGAAATCTTGCGAATCATCCCAGTGATAGTTTTTTACAGCCTTTCATATTGGCTAACTTTTTGGTCATAATTCGCAATATAACTATTGATTTTAAGCTGATAATTATGTAAAATATACTTAAGTGTAGAATGATTACGAAAGGAATGGATGCCTATGAGATTAGTTACACGTTCTGATTTTGATGGATTGGCTTGCGGAGCATTGCTTAAGGAAGCAGGTGTTATAGATTCGTGGATTTTTGTACATCCTAAGGATTTGCAGGATGGAATAATCCCTATAGATGAGAATGATTGTCTTGCCAATGTGCCTTATGTAGAGGGCTGTGGTCTGTGGTTTGATCATCACTCAAGTGAGTTCGAGAGACAGCAGCTTGAGGGTAAGTATAAGGGTGAGAGCAGAATCACTCCTTCATGTGCCCGCATCATATATGAGTATTATGGTGGTAAGGAGCGTTTTCCGCAGTTTGACGACCTTATGGTTGCAGTAGATAAAGTGGATTCGGGTAATCTTGCTTATGATGAGGTTCTTAATCCTAAGGGTTATATACTTATTGGATTCCTGATGGATCCAAGAACTGGACTTGGTAGATGGAGAAGCTTCACTATTCCTAACTATAAGCTTATGGAGAATCTTATGGATGCTTGTGCCAAACTTACCATAGATGAGATTCTTAAGTTGCCTGATGTTGTTGAGAGAATCGAGTGTTACTTTGATCAGACAGAGAAGTTCAAGGATATGGTTAAGGCCAATACAGAGCTTCGTGGTAATGTTATCATAACAGATCTTCGTAACGAAGAGACTATATATACAGGTAACAGATTCTTAATTTACAGCATGTATCCTACACAGAATATATCTGTATGGATCGTAAAGGGCAAGGGCGGCAAGGGCTGTTCTGCGGCTGTAGGTAGAAGTATCCTTAACAGAACTTCTATGGTGGATGTAGGAAGTCTTATGCTCAAGTATCACGGTGGTGGACATCAGGCTGTAGGAACCTGTCAGTTCTCTGATGAGAATATGGAGACAGAACTTCCTAAGATGATAGAAGAACTCTGTGAACAGGCTAATGAAAACTAATGTGAGCTGTAAAAAAATCATTAAAGGATAAAGGCTGTAGGCATGTTGTCTACAGCTTTTTTATTGCTATGTTGTTAGCCAATATAAAAGGTTGTAAAAAAACTATCACGGGGACGATTCGCAAGATTTCGTCATACTTTTGCAGGCTGGCGCAAGTGCGGGCGAACTGTTTGAGCCGCGATAGCGGCGAGTTTTCGCGGAGCACTTGCAAATAAGCCGCCTGCAAAAGTATAGAAATCTTGACGTGTCCCAGTGATAGTTTTTTACAATACTTACTCTACTTGCTCAAGCTTATTAGATGGCTTAATCGTCATCGAATAATTCTGATGATATATGACAAAGCCCGGCTTTTGCTGAGGTGGTTTCTTTAAGTTCTTCTTGAGCGTATAGTCTACTTCAACTTTATCCTGATCTGAGCCCTTAGAATAGTATGCAGCAAGTGCGGCAGCCTCTTCATAGGTTCTGTCAGGAAGCTCCTTTCCTTCTGTTTTCACTATTACATGCGAGCCGGCAAAGTCTTTGGTGTGAAACCAATAGTCACTGTTGTCAGCGAGTTTGAAGCTTAAGTCCTCATTTTGGAAGTTGTTCTTACCTACATAGATGTGGAAGCCGTCGCTTGAGATGAAGTGCAGAGGCTTTGACTTAAGTGTGATTTTCTTGCCTTTTTTGTCCTTCTTCTTAACGAGTCCCATCTGTGTGAGTTCTTCACGGATAGTGCCCAGATCGTCTATGTCCTTCGCTATATCAAGGGCGTTGTCTACAGATTCGAGATACTTAAGTTCGTCGTTATTTTCAGCCATGAGCTTTTCGATGGCTTCCTTGGTTCGCTTTAGCTTCTGATAGCGGTTAAAGTAACGAATCGCATTGTCCTTTGGTGAGAGTATAGGATCGAGCGGGATGTCAATCTCTTCGTTCGTGTAATAATTATATGCCTTGAAGGACTTGCTGCCCTGCGAAACTCCGTAGCCGTAGGTGTTGATGAGTTCACCGTATATTCTGAAGCGGTCGCTGTCTTTGCAGGAAGATAGCTGCTTTTCCCACATATCATTCTTCTTCTGGTCACGACTGATGAGCGATGAAACAAGGTGTTTTAGGTCGATTCCCTTCTGGTTAAGGCGCTGCTTGTTGTTGCGCTCGTTGTAAAAACTGTAGAGAACTTCGCTTATGCTGTCATAGTCTTTTTTTGCGTTATCGCTTAAGAGGTTCAGTGTAAGCGGCGAAAACTCTGTTGGCTTATCGCCACTGTAATAGACGGCGGGAGCGTAATTATCGCTCTTGATGTCATCGAGCAGCATGGAAAATATGTTGAAGATGTGAAGTTTCGTGTCTTCATCACACTCTGTGGCTATTGTATCTGAATCGATTCCGCATCTGTAGATGATTTCTTCGCTTATTATGTTGGAAAAACCTATGTATGTCATCTGTATGGCTTTACCTACAGGTATGGTTTTCGAGAACACATGGGTTTTGAATTCTTCGTAAGAAGTGGTCAGAGGGTTTAACTTGTCGACTGTGTTTGGTATAAAGTAAGGCTTGTTTGGCAATACTTCTCTTATAGAACTCATGCTTGCCGGAACGCGCTTTATACTATCGAGTATGACCTGGTTGTCATCTGTGAATATGATGTTGCTGTACTTGCCCATGAGTTCGATATTAAGGTGTTTTTTGCAGATCTCTCCGAAGTCGTCAAGATGCTCTATCGTGATATCTATGACTCTTTCTAGGGCCGGCTGACTTATGCTCACAATCCTTCCGTTACCGAGGTGTTTTCTTAAGAGCATGCAAAAAGCCGGTGCAGTATCAGGGCTTTGCTTGTTGTCTTCGGTCAGATATAATAGGGGAAGAGAAGGGTTAACGCTTATCAAAAGCCTTGATGTAGTGCTTCCCTTGAGAGTGAGAAGAAGCTCGTCCTTCTCAGGCTGTGCGATCTTGTAGATCCTTGTGCCTATTATCTTTTGGTTTAATTCATGTATGATACTTCTAACAGTTATTCCGTCAAATGCCATATTATACTCCTTGTGATTCATATTGATTGTCGCTGCTATCATTATATGCTATTTTTTTCAAAATGTATAGATAATTCTTGACCTCGAGGGGAGTATGAGGTATAATATCTTGTGAATGTCAAAGGGAAACCTGTGATAAAACCAGAATTTGAGGTTTAATGATGTTTAAGAGATTGATAGCGGTGCTGCTTACAGGACTTGTGCTATGCTCATGCAGTGATCATGGTCACTATCATAAAGTCAGTGGTAAAGAGGTGACTTTACCATCTAAGGAAGTAGCAGTCGCAACCATAGATTATCGTAATTCTTATTCTCGATTATATAATGATGTCAAGGAGATTGGACCTGACCTGAAGAAAGGCGATATTATCGCTCTTGGTGAATATGAACAGGATGGAGACTTATCTGATGGTAAAGAGAAGATCCTGTGGGAAGTTCTTGAGGTTAAAGGTTCTAAGGCTCTTGTGCTTTCTTATTATGTCATGGATATGATTCCTTACAACATGGAAAAGACAAGTATATCATGGGCTGATTGTTCGCTTAGAACCTGGCTTAACGATACATTTTTGCAGAATAGCTTTTCTGAAAGCGATAAGGCTAAGATCATAGACACTCTTAATTCGAACGAGGTTAATATGCTTCACGGAACAAGTGGTGGAGATGATACTCTTGATAAGGTTTTTATTCTTCAGGTAGAGGATCTTATGAGATATTATGAATTCGGAATCTGGGATGAAGAACAGTTTTCCGGTTATTCTGAGGATCTTCTTGCATGTCCGACAGAATATGCAAAACAGCAAGGCGTGTATGTATGTGTTGCGGATGATGAGTATTATAAGGCTAATCTTAAGAGATTTGGATATAGCGAAGCATGTAAGGGTATGGAACTCAGTGGATATATCACAAGAAGTACAGGCGTGTTGAGGAATTATATATGCTTTGTGTCCTACTTTGGCAGATCTGGATATAAGTATAGCCAGTATGTCGATGAAACTGAATGTGGTATAAGACCAGCTATGTATATAGATATAAGTGGGGGTAATACTGATGCTTAAGAGTATGACAGGATATTCGAGATATGAATATACAGAGGGCGATGTTACAATTGCTATTGAGATGAAGTCTGTAAACAGCAGATACCTTGAGATGAATGTCAAGCTGCCGAGATTTCTCAATGCATTTGAACTGAATATCAAGAACGAGATCAAGAACAGGATAAAAAGAGGCAGAGTTGATGTTTTTGTATCATACGAATGCTGTGATTCAGCCTTTCAGAAGGTTAAGTACGATCCTGTGCTTGCAAAAGAATACTTTGCCGCAATCGATAAGATCAGAGAAGATTTTCCTGATGGATTCGCGGATAAGATATCACTCGATACATTTGTCAGACTTGATGGAATAATCAAGATGGAAGGCATGGAGCAGGATGAGGATAAAATCCTATCCATGATCATCAAGGCGACTAACGGCGCTATAGATGACTTTGACGAGGATAGAATAAGAGAAGGTTCGAATCTGTATGATGATATTAAGGTTAAGCTTGCTACGATAGAAGAGCATCTGGATAAGATCATAGAGCGCGCTCCTGAGAATGTGCGCATGTACAGAGAGAATCTCACTAGAAAGCTTCAGGAAGTTATAGAAAAGTCTGGGCTTGATGAGAATCGAATAGCAACAGAAGCTGTAATCTATGCTGATAAGATCTGCGTAGATGAGGAGACTGTCAGACTGAAGAGTCATATAGAGGCAGTCAGAAAAGAGATAGATAAGAATGAAAGCGTTGGTAAGAAGCTTGATTTTCTTGCTCAGGAGATGAACAGGGAAGCTAATACCATTCTTTCGAAATCGTTGGATCTTGTAACGACTGATCATGGCGTAGAGATCAAGACAACCATCGAGAAGATCCGTGAGCAGATACAGAATGTGGAGTGATATATGGATTTGATGCTTAATGTAGGTTATGGGAACCTTATCAATGCTGATCGGATTATATCCATCATACAGGCAGATTCTGCACCATCTAAGAGGATGATTGCAGCGGCTTCTGAGTCCGATCGTTGCATAGATGCTACAAAGGGCAGAAAGACTCAGTCTGTGATTATCATGGACAGTAAGCATGTGATACTGTCTGCACTTACTCCGGAAACTCTCGGAAGCAGATTAAGATGTGATATGGCAGGTGAATGATATGGAAGATAATGGAATATTAGTTGTTATCTCAGGTTTTTCGGGTGCTGGTAAGGGCACAGTTATAAGAAAACTGTTATCCGAATATGAAGGATATGCTCTTTCAATCTCGGCAACCACAAGAGGTATGCGTCAGGGTGAGATAGATGGCAAGGATTACTTCTTCAAGTCAAGAGAAGATTTTCTTACTATGATCGAGAATGATGAGCTTATAGAATATGCAGAATATGTCGGTAATTATTATGGAACGCCGAAAGCTTATGTCAATGAGCGACTTGAAGCTCATGATAATGTCATACTTGAGATAGAGATTCAGGGAGCTCTTAATATCAAGAAGAAGTTCAAAGATGCAGTTTTGATATTCATCACACCTCCAAGTGCTACAGTTTTGCATGACAGACTCGTGGGACGAGGTACAGAAAGCGCCGATGTGATAGAAAAGAGGCTTTCAAGAGCATATGAAGAGGCTGAAACAGCCAAGGAATATGATTATATAGTTGTTAATGATGATCTCGATAAGTGTGTAAGTGATATACACGGTATTATCGCTGCTGAAAAGAGCAGATTGTCGAGAAATATACATAAAGTGGATATTATTAAAGAAGAATTAAAGGCTTTTAGAAAGGAGCAATAATATGTTACATCCATCTTATACAGATCTTATGGAAGTTGTTAACGGTTCAGTTGAGGAGGGCAAGGAGCCTCTCGTAAGCAGCAGATATTCAATAGTTATGGCTACTGCAAAGAGAGCCAGACAGATCAATGACGGAAGTGAGCCAAGAGTTAAGATCGCTAAGACTAACAAGGCACTTTCACTTGCTGTTGAAGAGCTCTATGAAGGAAAGATACATATTCTTGATGAAGAGGCAGAGGCATAATAGATGTCTCTGAAGATATTATTTGTGTCCCTCGGATGTGATAAGAATCTCGTCGATTCCGAGAAGATGCTCGGGCTCTTGAATGAGAGAGGATATGAGATCACTGATGATGAAGCAGAAGCTGATGTCTGTGTCATCAATACCTGCTGTTTTATAGGCGATGCTAAGGTTGAGAGTATTAATACTATACTTGAGATGGCAAAGCTAAAGGAAGGCAGATTGAAGTCTCTTATTGTCACAGGCTGTCTTGCGCAACGCTATAAGGACGAGATAAGACAGGATATTCCAGAAGTAGATGAGATAATCGGTACTTCTGCATATGATAAGATCGTAGAAGCAATCGAGTCTTCAATTTCAAATTTGAGATATGAATATATGGAGTCTCTTGAGAGGCTTCCTGTTGTTAAAGCTAAGCGCATGCTCTCTACGATAGGTAATCATTATGCATATCTTAAGATTGCGGAAGGCTGTGAGAAGAATTGTACTTACTGTATAATCCCTAAGATAAGAGGTAAGTATAGAAGCGTTCCTATGGAGGAACTTGTAGCTGAGGCAAGAACACTTGTTGAGGATGGTGTCAGGGAACTGATACTTGTTGCTCAGGAAACTACACTTTACGGGGTGGATCTCTATGGCAGGAAGTCGCTTCACAAACTTATCGCAGAGCTTTCGAAGATTGAGGAGCTTCGCTGGATTAGGCTTTTGTACTGTTATCCTGAAGAGATATATGATGAACTCATAGATGAGATGGTTAATAACGAGAAGTTCGTTCATTATTTGGATCTTCCTATACAGCACTGTTCTGACAGGATTTTAAGGCGAATGGGCAGAAGAACAGATAAGCAAAGCCTTAAGAACACTGTATCTAAGCTCAGAAGTCGTGTAGATGATATAATCTTAAGGACAACGCTTATAGCAGGTTTTCCTGGCGAAACAGATGATGACTTCGAGGAGATGCTTGATTTTGTTGATGAGATGGAATTCGACAGGCTCGGAGTATTCCCATATTCCCCTGAGGAGAACACACCTGCTGCTTCTTTTGAGAATCAGGTGGATGATGAAGTTAAGAATTATAGAAGAGACCAGATCATGGGGCTTTCTGGTGAGATAGCCGTATATAAGGCTGAATCTTATGTAGGAAGAGAATTCGATGTTATCATAGAAGGCTACATAGATTCGGAAAATGCATATGTCGGTCGTACATATATGGATGCACCAGGAGTGGATGGATATATATTCCTTACCTATGCAAGTGATGTAACTGATAGAAGAGAGCTTATGGCCGGAGACTTTGTCAGGGCTAAAGTTATAAAGACTGGTGATTACGATCTGGTTGGAGAGATAATACAATAAATAGGAGTTGTTATGAATTTACCTAACAAATTAACGATATTGAGAGTACTGCTTATACCGGTATTCTTGCTATGTTTGCTCAACGAATATAATATACTTGCACTTATAATCTTTGTTATCGCAAGTCTTACGGATATGCTTGATGGAAAAATCGCCAGAAAGTATAATCTTGTAACTAACTTTGGAAAGTTCATGGATCCTCTTGCAGATAAGCTTTTGGTATCAAGTGCCCTTATCTCTTTTGTAGGACTTGGACGTATGCCTATATGGATCGTAGTAGTGATCATAAGCCGTGAATTCATAATAAGTGGATTCAGACTTGTGGCTGCAGATAAGGGAGTAGTTATCGCTGCAAGTATGTGGGGCAAGGTTAAGACTGTAACACAGATGGTTATGATAATAGTTCTTCTGTGTGAACTTCAGGTTGGGTTTGCCGAGGTTTTGGAAGGCATACTTGTCTATGCAAGCTTGATACTTACAGTAGTATCACTTGTTGATTATATTGTTAAGAATATCGATGTTATGAAGGAATGATTATGAAAGATTTGGTCGAATATCTGAAAAAGAAGAATATAACTATAAGCACAGCCGAGTCCTTCACGGGCGGACTCGTGGCAGCATCTGTCGTGTCGATAGAGGGTGCTTCCGCTGTATTCTCTAACGGATATGTAGTATATTCTAAGGAAGCCAAATCAAAGACCCTTAATATACCGATGGAAGTACTTGATAAGTACGGAACTATAAGCAGTGAATGTGCTACTTATATGGCGAAGCAGGCTGCGCTTATATCAGGCTCTGATATAGGCGTATCGACAACCGGCGTTGCTGGTCCTTCAACAGACGAGGGACAGCCGGTGGGCACTGCATATGTAGGTGTACATTATAAGGGTGTGGACGTGGTGAATCGCGCAACATTTGTCGGTTCACGTAACGAGATAAGAGAAGCGGCAGTTGATTATGCGGCATGCTTCGTTCTTTCGATAGTAGAGGAGTTGGATCTTGCAGAAAGTAGTATTGGATGAAGAGATCAGTTTTGATAATTATATCGAGATTCAGAGGTTTTATTTCTACAAAAAGAAACACCGTTTGTGGTGGATAATACTATTATCGGTGTTGTGTATTCTAATATCAGGTGTAAATATTCTCGCGACTAGAAGAGTTTCGGTCGGAGCAGTTTTCTTTTTATTATTACCGATATTTTCAATTATTGCGACAGAGTTGAATATAGTAAGAGTATGCAAAAGTATGTTCGCACAGGATGCTAAAAAGTGGCATATTGAAGTGGAAAAAGACTGCGTTAGGGCTAAGATGGAAGGCATGACGCAGACACTTAAGATACATTATAGTCTGTGGAGAATCGCATACGAGTTGGATAGTGTTATATTGTTGTATTTTGGCGACTTTCAATATATAACGATTGTTAAGGATGCTGTCAGCCCTGAGGAATTGGTCTTTATAAAGGGCGTGTTGTATGATAAGCTTTTTGGCAATTTCAAATTGAAAGTAAAAAAATAGAGAAGAGATAGATGTTGAGTATTGACAGGTTTGATTTTATAGTGTATATTATAAATTGTAAACCAAACATTTGTTCTATTCAGGAGGATATATGACGAATAATATAAGCGAAGAAAAGATGAGAGCCTTGGAGGCTGCGATTGCTAAGGTTGAGAAGCAGTTTGGTAAGGGCTCTGTTATGAAGCTCGGTGATTCTTATGAGAATCTTAATATTGAGACTGTTCCTACAGGTTCGTTAAGCCTTGACATCGCACTTGGACTTGGTGGTTTTCCTAAGGGAAGAATCATAGAAATATATGGCCCGGAATCAAGTGGTAAGACAACAGTTGCGCTACATGTAGTTGCCGAGATTCAGAAGAGAGGCGGTATAGCAGGATTTATAGACGCAGAGCATGCTCTTGATCCGATATATGCTAAGAATATAGGCGTAGATATTGATAATCTCTATATATCACAGCCAGATGATGGTGAGCAGGCTCTCGAGATTCTTGAGACTATGGTTCGTTCAGGCGCTATAGATGTAGCTATAGTCGATTCGGTTGCTGCTTTGGTTCCTAAGGCAGAGATTGATGGCGAGATGGGCGATTCACATGTGGGTCTTCATGCGAGACTTATGTCTCAGGCTTTGAGAAAGCTTACTGCTGTTATCAGCAAGTCCAACTGTGTCGTTATATTTATCAATCAGTTGAGAGAAAAAGTGGGTATCATGTTTGGTAATCCTGAGGTTACCACAGGTGGTAGAGCTCTTAAGTTCTATTCTTCTATAAGACTTGATGTAAGAAGAGTAGAGGCAATTAAGGCTGGTGGTGAAGTTGTCGGTAACAGAACCAGAATCAAGGTGGTTAAGAATAAGATTGCGCCTCCTTTTAAGGAAGCGGAATTCGATATCATGTTCGGTAAGGGTATATCCAAGGAAGGCGATATACTTGATCTTGCGGCGGATAAGGATGTTGTTGTTAAGAGTGGTGCATGGTATGCATATGAAGGCAACAAGATTGGCCAGGGACGTGAGAATGCTAAGCAGTATCTGATTGACAATCCTTTGGTTTGCGCCGAGATTGAGAAGAAGGTAAGAGAAGCCTATGGTATCCCAAGTGAAGAGAAGAGTGAAGAGACTGCTAAGGAAGCTAAAGCTAAGGCTTCTAAGGAGTAATCGCACTTTTCTTGAACTGAGGTAGTATATGGGTATATATATATCATCAATTGAGAAATACAATAACAAAAAACAGCTTATTAGATGGGATAATGGGATATATTATCCCATCTATAATAGTATGAAGAGAAGTAATTCCTTAGAGGTCGGTATAGAAGTTGATGATGATGTCTATGAGGAATTATATAAGAAGGCTGTTATCTATGCAAAGAGAAGGGCCGCTTATCTTCTTAAGGATATGGACAGGAGTATTAGGAATCTTCGTACGAAGCTTAAGCTTGACGGTTATTGTCCTGAAATCATAGACTGTGTTATAGATTATCTTGTTACACATAAGTGGGTGGATGACAGAAATCTTGCTATTAACTATATAGAGTATAATAAGCATAGATACAGTAAGATCATGCTAATTACCAAGTTGAAAGAAAAGGGTATATCATCAGATATTGTTCTTGAACTGCTTGAAGAGATTGAATATGATGAGAGTGTTGCTCTTGATCATATCATCAGCAAGAAGGGATATGATGCAAATCTTGATGATAAGCAGAAGCAGAAGGCAATCAGATATCTTATGAGTCAGGGCTTTTCTTATTCAGATATTAGCTCAAGATTGGCTTCTTTTGACGATTTTCTTTGACAATCTGCAAAATAACACTTGACTTATGGCTATTTTTACAGTAGAATATACTTGTATGTGTAAACGTATAAAATTGTTTTAGGAGGAAATCTTGTGCCAGGCGAAGTAATTATTATTATTGCGCTTATCATAGCACTGGTGATTTCTATTCCTGTTACTTGGGTACTTGCAGTTAAGCGTACTAAGGAAGAGGCAGCAAGAACTGTCGGAGATGCGCAGGAGAGAGCTAAGAATATTCTTGAGAAAGCTAACGAGGATGCCGAGAACGCTAAGCGTGAGGCTCTTCTTAAGGCTAAAGAAGAGAATATGAAGGCTAAGAACGAACTCGACAAGGAAACCAAGGAAAGACGTTCTGAGATACAGCGTTATGAAAGACGTGTATTTAACAAAGAAGAAGCGTTAGACAAGAAGCTTGAATCTGTTGAAGCAAGAGAACAGACTCTTTCGAAGAAGGAAGATGATCTCAAGAAGCAGAAGAAGGATGTCGAAGCACTTCATGAGAAGCGCCTTAAGGAATTAGAAAGAGTTTCTGGATTTACTACTGAACAAGCAAAAGAATATCTTTTAGAATCCGTAAAGGATGATGTTAAGCATGAATGTGCCATGATCATCAAGAACATGCAGGAGTATGTTAAGGAAGACATGAGCAAGAAAGCTAAGACCTATGTAGTTGAAGCTATTCAGAAGTGTGCAGTGGAACAGGTATGCGAGACATCAACATCCGTTGTCAATTTGCCTAATGACGAACTTAAAGGAAGGATTATTGGTCGAGAAGGTCGTAATATCAGAACCTTCGAAACTATTTCGGGTACCACTCTTTTGATTGATGATACCCCGGAAGCTGTCGTTGTTTCGGCATGTGACAATGTTCGGAGAGAAATCGCTTGTATCGCACTTAACAAGCTCATATCAGATGGACGTATCCATCCAGCTAAAATCGAAGAGTCGATTCAGAAGGCTACACGTGAAGTTGAGCTTATGATGCAGGAAGACGGCGAGGCAGCAACACTTGAAGTTGGAGTTCATGGAATTCATCCAGAACTCATAAAATTATTGGGCAAATTAAAATACAGGACAAGTTATGGACAGAATGTTCTTAAGCATTCTATCGAAGTAGCTCTTATCGCAGGAACACTTGCTGCAGAAGTTGGTGTTGATGTAAGAACCGCTAAGAGAGCAGGTTTGTTACATGATATCGGTAAGGCTATGGATCAGGAGATTGAAGGAACTCATTCACAGATCGGTATGGATTTGTGTAAGAAGTATAAGGAATCTCCGATAGTTGTGAATGCTGTTGCTTCACATCATGGTGAAGTAGAGGCAGAGAGCTTCATAGCATGTTTGGTTCAGGCTGCAGATGCTATATCAGCTGCAAGACCTGGAGCACGTAGGGAGACGGTCAATACTTATTTGAGTAGAATAACTAATTTGGAAGATATTGCTAATTCCTATAAAGGAGTAGAAAAGTCTTTTGCTATTCAGGCAGGACGTGAAATCAGAGTTATGGTTTCTCCGGAGGAAGTGAACGATGATGATATGGTCATCATGGCTAGAGACATAGCTGGTAAAATCCAGGATGAGATGAAGTTCCCTGGTATGATCAAAGTTACAGTTGTTCGCGAATCTAGAGTTTATGATTACGCAAAGTAAAAAAGTTAAGTTGGTCCTCTGTTCACCAAGTGAACAGAGGGCTTTTTTCATTATAAAATAAATATGTGGTTTATTGACATTGTATGTGTATTAATGTATAATATTACATTGATGTTTAGTAACATGGAGGAATATATAACATATGAAAAACTATTTGGAGATGACAAGAGAGGAACTCGAGAGTGAAAGAAGCAGTGTCAGTGCTGAGTATGAGAAACTTAAGGGCTTAGGTCTTAAGCTCGATATGTCAAGAGGTAAGCCATCTAAGGATCAGCTTGATCTGTCTATGGATATGCTTGATGTTCTTAAGTCAGATTCATCTCTGATTGATGAAACAGGTCTTGATTGTCGTAATTATGGTGGCCTTGATGGAATCAGGGAAGCTAAGGAACTTATGGCAGGTATCATGAATGTATCTGCAGATAATGTTATAGTGTGCGGCAATGCCAGCCTGAATATTATGTATGATACTATTTCTAGATCTATGACACATGGCGTATGTGGCAGCACACCATGGTGTAAGCTCGATAAAGTAAAGTTTCTTTGTCCGGTTCCGGGTTATGACAGACATTTTGCGATAACACAGAATTTTGGTATAGAGATGATCAATATACCTATGACAGAGGCTGGTCCTGATATGGATATGGTTGAGAAGCTTGTATCTGAGGATTCTTCAGTTAAGGGTATATGGTGTGTTCCTAAGTTCTCTAATCCGCAGGGATATGTATACTCAGATGAGACTGTTAAGAGACTTGCTGCACTTAAGCCAGCAGCTTCCGATTTTAGGATCTATTGGGATAATGCTTATGCAGTTCATGAATTATATGATGAAGTAAAGCTCCTCGATATATTTGCCGAGTGCGAGAAGAATGGCAATAGTGATATGGTTTTCGAGTTTGCTTCTACCTCTAAGATATCTTTTGCGGGTGGTGGAATATCTGCTGTTGCTTCTTCTAAGAACAACCTTGACTTCATCAAGAAGACTATGACTGTTCAGACTATCGGTTATGATAAGGTAAATGAATTGAGACATGTCAGATACTTCAAGAATATTGATGGAATCAAGAGTAAGATGAAGGAGCATGCTAAGCTTCTTGCACCTAAGTTTGAGGCTGTTTTGAAGGTATTTGATGAGGAACTTAAGCCTCTTGGAATAGCTGAATATACAAGACCTCTTGGTGGATACTTCATATCTTTCGAGACTATGGAAGGATGCGCTAAGGATGTAGTTGCTAAGTGTAAGGATGCGGGCGTAGTACTTACTAAGGCTGGTGCTCCATTCCCATATGGAATCGATCCTAAGGATACCAATATCCGTATAGCACCTTCATTCCCAAGTCCAGCAGAGATGGAGCAGGCTGCAAAGGTATTCGTAGTAGCTGTTAAGCTCTCAAGTCTTGAAAAATTACTTAGCAGATAATAAGGAGTTTCGTTATGAAGAAGATAGGTTTTATAGGCATGGGCAACATGGGCCAGGCCATGATCAAAGGATTGCTTAAGGTTATACCTGTAGAGGATATGATATTCTCTGAAGCAGATAAGACTAAGGCGGATGCGGCAAGTGAGGCTCTTGGAGTAGAGAATACCGATAATATCAGTCTTGCGTCGCAGGTTTCATATCTTGTGCTTGCTATAAAGCCTCAGTTTTATCAGGTGGTTCTTGATGAAATCAGAGGTCATGTGAATCCTGAGACTATAGTCATATCTATCGCTCCAGGTAAGAAGCTTGATTATGTGAAGGATGCACTTTTGGTAAGAAGAGTTGTCAGAGCGATGCCTAATACACCTGCTCTTGTATCCGAAGGCATGACAGGAATATGTTATGATGCTTCACTTTACAGTGCAGAGGAACTTGACTGCATAGATAAGATATTTGGAAGCATAGGACAGTATGTTAAGGTTGATGAGAGACTCATGGATGCTGTTGTATGTGCTAGTGGTAGTTCACCTGCATATGTATATATGATGATTGATGCTCTTGCTGACAGTGCTGTTAAGTATGGTATTCCAAGGGATATGGCCATAAAGATGGTGGCACAGACTGTGTTGGGAAGTGCTAAGATGGTTCTTGAAACAGGAGAACATCCATCTGTTCTTAAGGATAGAGTATGCTCACCTGGTGGAACTACTATAGCTGGAGTAGCAGCTCTTGAAGAGTGGGGCTTTAGAAATTCACTTATTAAGGCCACTGATGCGTGTTACGATAAGGCGACAAGCTTATGATCAGGAAGATAGAACGTCTTGAACGCAGACTTGAATACAGAGGTCATATTATAGATCTGTATACTGATGTCGTTAAGATACCAGGCAATGGCAACATCCGCGAATGGGATTTTATAGGACATAAGGGTGCTGCGGCGGTATTACCTGAGGTAAGACCAGGCCGTGTGATGCTTGTTAAGCAGTATCGCAACGCTCTTGACAGAATTACTATAGAGATACCTGCAGGTGGCTTGGAGCCTGGTGAACCAACTCTGGTTGCTGCAGCAAGAGAGCTTGAAGAAGAAACTGGTTTTGTGAGTGATGACCTGACTCTTATGATGTCTCTGAATACGACAGTAGCATTTTGCAATGAGAAGATAGATGTATATCTTGCTAAGAATCTGAAAGAGGGCATAAAACACCCTGATGAAGATGAAGAGATAGAAATCTGCGAATATGATATCGATGAACTTTGCGATATGATAAGTAAGGGAATTATCATGGATTCTAAGACGGTAGCTGCTTTACTTGCATATAAAAATATGGTGCGAGACTTGAAAGGGGGTATGTCATGTCAGTAAAAGCTAGGATAACTCTTGTTGCTATAATATGTGGTTTGGGGTTGGGATACCTGTTGTTTATAAACGACAAAAAAGAGCCGGCTCGCATGGAAATCGGTGGCGTATTATATGAGCAGACACTAAAAAAAGGCTATGAGATTACAGGTGACTATAAGCTTCATGATGTAAAGAAGAACGGGAAGAAGATATGTGATCTGACATTCCCGAAGGATTATGATATGTATGATTCATATCAGCTTCTAGCAAGTTCTTATGTAGGACGTACCAAGATAGAAGAGAATTCTGATTCCTATGCTAGATATATAGTCTGGTCTGAAGAAGATGGCGATAAGAAAGCATACTTTATGTATGTCCAATTGAATGATTGTAATCTAAGTTACCTCTTTAGCGGTGCATCATCAGAAAGTGGTGTAAGAGACGCTTATAAGGGTGTAAGATATAAGAAGTAGGTGTAAAAAAAGCACTCCCTTTTCCTCTTGGAATTAGGAGTGCTGTTTTTCGGCCTTTGTTTCTTATTAAGGATACTTTAAGAATGTTTGACCTCTAGCCAACAAAAAATGTAAAAAAACAATTACCAGGACGATTCGCGAGATTTCGTCATCTTTTTGCAAGCTCGCGCAAGTGCGGGCGAACTGTTTGAGCGCGCTAAGCGCGCGAGTTTTCGCGGAGCACTTGCAACTAAGCGGCTTGCGAAAAGATAGAAATCGACACGTGTCCTGGTAATTGTTTTTTTACAATACTATTACTTTGTTACTGGTGTTAAGTTGAAACCAAAGTACTTAACCGCATTGTTGTAAGAGATACCTCTAACGATCTCTTCAAGTGCTACATAATCATCTGGGTATTCACCGTTGTTTACCCATGTACCGAGGAGTTCACACATAACTCTTCTGAAGTACTCATGTCTTGTGTAAGAGAGGAAGCTTCTTGAGTCTGTGAGCATACCGATGAAGTTGCCAAGAAGGCTTAAGTTAGCAAGTGATGTCATCTGCTCTGTCATGCCAACCTTGTGATCGTTGAACCACCAAGCAGAACCCTGCTGAACCTTACCAACAGCTGTAGAATCCTGGAAACATCCAAGGATAGTGCCGATAGCAGCGTTATCTGTTGGGTTAAGTGAATATACGATTGTCTTAGGAAGCTCATCTGTAGAGTTGAGCGCGTTGAGGAAATCAGCGAGCTCAGCAGAAGATGAGTATGTGCTGATACAATCATATCCTGTATCAGGACCAAGCTGGTTGTAACGGAATACGTTGTTATCACGCTTAGCTCCTGAATGAAGCTGCATGATCCATCCGAGACGGTTGTACTGCTTGCCCATGAATACCATGAATGCAGTCTTGAACTGGAACTTCTCAAGCTCAGAGATAGCCTCGCCTGCAACTCTCTTAGCGAAGATCTTCTCGATTTCTTCTTCTGTTGCTGGCTTATAGAATGTGTACTCAAGTGCGTGATCTGATACGCAAGCGCCCTGTGAGTTGAAGAACTCAAGACGGTTAACCAAAGCATCCTTAAGAGTCTTGAAGGAATCAATCTTGATACCTGATACTTCAGATAACTTAGCGATATAATCAAGATATTCAGGCTTTTCGATGTTCATAGCCTTATCAGGTCTCCAAGCAGGAAGAACCTGTACGTCAAATGTTTTGTCTTCCTTGATTATCTTGTGCCATCTAAGGTCATCTACAGGATCATCTGTAGTACAGATAAGAGTTACGTTAGACTGCTTGATGAGGTTTCTAACAGTCATAGAATCTTCCTGAAGCTTAGCGTTGCAGAGATTCCATACTTCTTCAGCTGTTCTTCCGTTAAGAACGCCGTTGTAACCGAAGTATCTCTGAAGCTCTAAGTGGCTCCAGTGATAGAGTGGGTTACCGATAGCCTTCTCAAGAGTTTCAGCCCACTTCTGGAACTTCTCTCTGTCTGAAGCGCCGCCTGTTATATAGTATTCATCAACGCCGTTGGTTCTCATCTGACGCCACTTGTAGTGATCGCCGCCAAGCCATACCTGAGTGATGTTCTCGAACTTTCTGTTCTCTGCGATCTCCTGTGGGTTGATGTGGCAATGATAGTCGAGAATAGGCATATTCTCAGCATATTCATGGAACAGCTTCTGTGACACTTCGTTGGATAATAAAAAGTCCTTATCCATAAATTTCTTCATGTGTAATTCCTCCTGGGATTAAAAAATAGTTGTTTCGCGTTTTACAATCTGGGTAGGTATAAATGTTTTGTCAGGAGCTAAAGCTCCTTCAAATATACCCATAAGATTACCTACGGTCGTTATGCACAGACTCTCGACCTTGCTGTCTATGGATGACAGGGTAGGCTGTGTACATTCGGCCAGTATTGAGTTGTTAAATCCTACAACTTCAAGATCTGAAGGTACATTGATGGAGTGTTCTCTGGCAAACTTAAGAGCACCCACTGCAAGATAATCATCTGAAGTGATTATAGCATCTATCGGAAGAGAGAGCTTGTACATATACTCGAGATGATCGAGAGCACTCTGGTAGTGATTCTTGCACTGTTTGCAATAGTCTGCTTTGATAGGCATGTCATGGACAAAATGTGCTTTTCTAAAGCCTTCAAGTTTTCTATGGGCTCCGTCGGTATCTGATGAATATAGATAAACTATGTTCTTCTTGTTGTTAGATATAAGAGTCTTGGTGACATTGAATATAGCATCCTCTTCCTGACAAAGGGTAGAGTAGATGTTAGTACCGGATAGGATACCGTTCACTAACATGATAGGAATATTCTTGGCTGCCTCAAGTATGTAGGCGTTGTCCGAGTCAAAACTCTCTATGAACTTGGAACCGATGAGGATAAGTGCATCAACTCTCTTGGATATGAGGAGGTTGAGGTACTGCTTCTTGTTTTCGAGGTTCTCGCCTGTACAGCAAAGAATAGAATCATATCCGTTCTTTCTGAGTTCTCTCTCGAGAAAGTAGACAGCGTTGGCGAGATAGAGGTCGGATGAGTCGGTACACATGATGCCTATGGTCTTCATGGTGTTAAGCCCGAGACCTCTGGCAAATACATTAGGTGTATATCCGATTTCTTCCATAACCTTCAAAACCTTCATACGAGTCTTCTCGCTGACGTTCGTATTACCGTTCATGACACGTGAAACAGTTGCGATGGAAACTCCGGCTTTTGAAGACACATCATAGATATTCATCTTTCATGTCCTCCATTTTTCTATGATTGTAAGTGCTTACAATACAGATATAATTATACATAAAATCATCGCAAAAAACAATATGAAATTTTACAGAAATCACATGCAAGTGTCCCGAAAAAATTTCTCAAAAAACATTTGACATCTATGGATAAAACTAGTACAATATAGAGTGAAAATGTAAGCGCTTACATTCAGCTTACAAAAAACTAATAATCATTTATTTATTAAGGAGATTTTTACAATGCAGAGATTGAACAAGAGCATTACCGGTGCAGTTGACAGACCTGTTAAGGTACTTCAGTTTGGTGAAGGAAACTTCCTTCGTGCCTTCGTTGATTATATTTTCGATGTAACCAATGAGAAGACAGATTTCAATGGTGGTGTAGTACTCGTTAAGCCTATCGAGTTTGGTAATCTTGATCGTTTCCATGAGCAGGAGTGTCAGTATACTTTGCAGCTTCGTGGTTTCAAGGATGGACAGCCAGCTAAGATCACTCGTCAGATTACATCAGTAGTAGATGCTGTTGCTGCAATCGATGATTATGATAAGTATGTAGAGTATGCACTTGCTGATACACTTAGATTTGTTGTATCTAACACAACAGAGGCTGGTATCGTATTCTCAGAGGATGATAACGATCCTAATGCTATGCCTCCTAAGACATATCCTGGTAAGCTTACACAGCTTCTTTTCAAGAGATATGAGAAGTTTAACGGGGCTAAGGATAAGGGTCTTATAATCCTTCCTTGCGAGCTTATCGCTGATAACGGTATCGAGCTTAAGAAGTGCATCAAGCAGTTCATCGAGCTTTGGAAGCTTCCAGAAGCTTTCGCTAAGTGGGTAGATGAGTCTTGCTCATTCTGTCCTACACTTGTTGATAGAATCGTTCCTGGTTATCCAAGAGATGAGGCTGAGGCTCTTTGCAACGAGTTCGGTTATGAGGATCAGCTTATCGATACAGCAGAGCTTTTCGGTCTCTGGGTTATCGAGAGTGACTCTAACCTTCCACTTGAGCAGCTTGAGAAGGAACTTCCTTTCAAGAATGCTGGTCTTAACGTAGTATTTACTAAGGATCATCATCCATATAAGGAGAGAAAGGTAAGAATCCTTAACGGTTCTCATACATCATTCGTTCTTGCATCTTACCTTGCAGGCAACGACCTTGTTAAGCAGTCTATGGATGACGCTGTTATCCGTAAGTATATGGAGGAGACACTTTTTGATGAAGTTATCCCAACACTTTCACTTTCGAAGGAAGATTGCGATGCATTTGCAGCAGCTGTAATTGAGAGATTCCAGAATCCATTCATCAAGCATAAGCTTCTTGATATCTCTCTTAACTCGGTATCTAAGTGGGAAGCAAGATGTCTTCCATCATTCCTTGGATATGTAAAGAAGTTTAACAAGCTTCCTAAGTACCTTACATTCTCTATCGCAGCTCTTATGAGCTTCTACTCAACACAGGAAGATGGAGAAGTTAACGGTGGTTACTGCTTAGTTGGTGATCGTAACGGTGAGAAGTACAACATCCGTGATGACAGATTCGTTCTTGATTTCTTCAAGGAGAATTCAGCTAAGAGCCCTGTAGAGTTCACACAGGCATACCTTAGCAATACTAAGTTCTTCGGCGGTGAGGACCTTACTAAGGTTGAAGGCCTTGTTGATGCTGTATCTGCTTATATCGCAGATATCAGAAACCGTGGCATGAAGGCTGTTGTTGCTGATCTTGTTAAGTAATTATAAGAGGTTAATATATGCAGGATATTATTAAGATTAATTCCAACGATAATGTTGCCGTAGCGCTTCGCCCTATTAAGAAGGGCGAGACGCTTGATGTGGCAGGAACTAATATTACACTTTTGGAGGATATTCCACAGGGTCATAAGTTCACTATTAAGCCACTTAAGAAGGGCGACGATGTTATAAAGTATGGTTTCAGGATTGGTCATATACAGGAGGATGTCGAGGTAGGAAAGTGGGTACATACTCATAATACCAAGACTGCTCTTGGAGAACTCCTTACATACGAATACCATCCAATCGGTCAGGATGTTGAGCCATCTACAGAGGATGCTTTCTTTGATGGTTACATGAGAGGCAACGGTAAGGTCGGCGTACGTAACGAAGTATGGATTATCCCTACTGTTGGTTGTGTTAACTCTATCGCGAGAGCTATAGAGGCTACAGCAAGACTTAGTAAGCCAGAAGGCGTAGATGAGGTAGTTGCATTCAGTCATCCTTATGGATGTTCACAGACTACAGAGGATCAGGAGAACACAAGACATATCCTTGCCGATCTTATCAACCATCCAAATGCTGGTGGCGTTCTTGTTCTCGGTCTTGGATGTGAGAATAGCCGTATAGAGGTTCTTAAGCAGTATATTGGCGAATATGATCCACAGAGAGTTCGTTTCCTTCAGGTTCAGGACGTAGAGGATGAGCAGGAAGAAGCTGCTTCTATCATGGAAGAGCTTATGGCTTATGCCAATACATTTAAGCGTGAGAAGGTTAACGCTAAGCACCTCATCATCGGTATGAAATGCGGTGGCTCAGATGGACTTTCTGGCATCACAGCTAATCCTACAGTTGGTCGTTTCTCAGATATGCTTGTTGCTAAGGGTGGTACAACTATCCTTACAGAGGTTCCTGAGATGTTTGGTGCAGAAACCATACTTATGGACAGATGTGCTAATGAACAGCTCTTTGATAAGACTGTATGCCTCATCAATGACTTCAAGAACTACTTCATAAAGAACGGTCAGGAGATATATGAGAATCCATCACCTGGTAATAAGGACGGTGGTATCACAACTCTTGAGGATAAGTCACTTGGATGTACACAGAAGTCTGGTAGTGCTCTTGTAAGAGGCGTTGTAGGCTACAGCGAGCCAGTAGTTGAGAAGGGTCTTAACCTCCTTAGCTCACCTGGTAACGACCTCGTAGCTGCTACATCACTTGCAGCATCAGGAGCTCAGATAGTTCTCTTCACTACAGGACGTGGTACACCATTTGCTTCACCTGTTCCAACAGTTAAGATCGCTACTAACTCTAAGCTTGCTAACAAGAAGAGCAATTGGATCGACTTCAACTGTGGTAGAATAGTTGAGAATATGACTATCGATGAAGTTTCTAAGGAACTCTTTGATCTTGTACTTGAAGTAGCTTCAGGTAAGAAGGTTAAGGCTGAGATAGCAGGATTCCATGATCTTGCTATATTCAAGCAGGGTGTAACTCTATAATCCTTATATGTTGATAATTAGAAAGGGGCTGTTTTTTTACAGCCTCTTTTATTGGTAATTATTCTCAGTAATAATCTCACTTTTTGTATTGACATAATAGGTATATGTGATATAATGTTAGCAGTGGCTAACTTGAAGAGTTAGTTGTTTATTTTGTTTTACGGTTAGCAACAGCTAACTTGTGAGAGTGGATTATGTCAGAAGAGCATGTTATAGAATATTGTTCGCCAACTTTAGCAGGATTGAAAACAGGAAGTCTTTTTTCTGTGAAGTATGATGGCGGTCATGATGTATATTACAGAATAAAAAACTTAGATTTTATGCTTGAAAAGAAGGGAGTTAGGGTTATTCCTGTTAAGACAAGTAAGGACAGAGTTTTTGTATATGTATATCGTCCTGATTTTTTGGAGAGAGATCTTAAGAATTCTGAAGCACTAAGTATCCTTAGGGATAAGGGCTATATGTGTGGCAGAGCGTCAGATTATCTTGAACAACTGATCATACATCTTAAGACTGACGAGACATTTCCACATGAGATCGGACTTTTTCTTGGTTATCCGCCTTCAGATGTCAGGGGCTTTATGATTAGTCCTTGTGATGGTGTAAAATGCTGTGGCTATTGGAAAGTGTATTCAGATATGGATAGTGCTCTGAGGACTTTTGATAGATATAAAAGATGTACCGAAGTATATCGTGAGGCATACAAGAAGGGGCGTTCTATCGTGCAGCTAGCCGTTAAAACAGGTAAAAAGAGAAAGAGAGGAAACTAATATGAGTAAGGTTGCTGTTGTGTACTGGAGTGGTACAGGTAATACTCAAACTATGGCGCAGGCAGTTGTAGATGGTGCAACTGAAGCGGGCAGTGATGTGATTCTTTATGAGGCTTCGGATTTTTCCGTAGATAAAGTAGGAGAATTCGATGCTATAGCATTCGGTTGTCCAGCTATGGGTGCTGAAGTGTTAGAAGAAGATGAATTCGAGCCTATGTTTTCGGCTGTTGAGAGCTACTTGTCAGATAAGAAAATCGCTCTTTTTGGTTCATATGGCTGGGGCGGAGGACAGTGGATGAGAGACTGGGAAGATAGGTGCAGAACAGCGAACGCGAATCTAATCGCAGAGGGCGTAACTGCATACGGCTCACCATCAGATGAAGAGATTGCTGCTTGTAAGGCAATCGGCAAAGAATTAGCGTAATATTCCACAGACTATATAAAAGAAAAACTCACCAATTGCTACCTTGGTGAGTTTTTTTATTATTCAAATTGTATAGCGAAAAATACAATATTTTTTCAAAAAACGATTGACAAATATTTGAAAAAGTTGTATAATAAAATTCGGCAAGTAGTACTACGGCAAGTAGTACTACGGTTTTTTATTATTTAGTACTACTTATTAAAAAATATTTAATAAGAGGAGGTACTTTATGAGAAGTACAATTGGAAGGCGTGTAGTTTCGGGTTTATTGGCATTTGGCATCTGCTTTGCGTCGAGTGGAGTGGTCAATGCGCAGGCAAGGTCAATCAGTGATGTTAGAGGTGGAAGCATTGGGAAATTTACTGGTAAATCAAAGTATAATACAAGTTACATCAAAAGTGAGTATGATGTGAATTTGAATCAGGGTGATGATTTTATGAGTATTAAAAATGGTTATGTTATCACAAGTTTGTTTTCAAGCCAATACCCGGTAATGGACTTGAAATGTAAACTTGATTTGCACTTTAGTGGAGTTGATTATAATTATAGTATCGGCGCTTCTATGTCAGGTCCTTATGTTAATGCGAGTTTTAATTATTCTTCTGGAACATTTTCTATTGAACATAGTGCAAATAGTGACTGGGATTGTGAATATTGCTTTAACGGTGATGTAATATGGGGTGTTAAATATAATTATGGTATACAGGTTAATTCAACTGCATATTTTGTTACACCTGACGGGATTGGTGGTTCGTGTGCAACAGCACCTAAGTATTTTAGATATAAAATAGGATAATGATTAAAAGTGGAAATCCCCGGTGTGGCTTAAGCCTCACCGAGGTATTTCCTTTATTAGCGAAACAGAGGTTTAGAGATGGGTAAGAAGAAAAAAGGCGTAAGAATAATTATTATTACAGCGGCATTGATGATTGTTGTTATTGCTGTGTTTGTATATGTGACGGCATTCAAGAAAGAAAAACTCAATAAGGATTATATGAATGAAACATATGATTATGAGGTTAAGCTTTCTGAAAGTGATATAGAGAATATAAGGAAGGCTCTTTATAAGACTTATCGCGAGGATGATATATATGCCGGATTTTCTGGAGGAAATACGGCATTCGGCATGAATGATGTTGTGAATGCAGCGGTTCTTAAGGAAGCTGTAAGGATAGGAGATAGTGAAGTTATAAGTACGATTAATTCTTATTATGAGAAAGATATAGGTAATGATGCTTTTTATAATATGGCGATATCTAGACTTATTGGAAAGTATGATAGTGAAGATAAGTATGTGACAGAAATCAAGAATGCTGGATTTAAGATTGACAATATTACCGATGCCCTAACGGCAGCTTTTTATTTTTCGCCAGAATCTATAATAAAGCAGTATGATATCAAGGCTATAACGGATGCTGAGTGTAAAAAGTATGATTTCTCAAGTTACTCATCTGATTTATCGGAGTTTGAAACGCCAGAATGGAATTATAAGATATGGCTTCTTTCGTGCATATATATGTATGGTATTGATGATAATTATGATACTGATGTCATCAAGGCATGGATTGAGCATTATAAGTCATATATAGAAGAGTGTATACAGAGTGGGAGTCTTGAAAAGAGTGATTATGTAGCTCTTAATATTGGTCGAATATATGGTATGATAACGAATGATTACAGTATGCTTAAGGAATGTTCGGATGAATTCTTTAATACTTATGATATAGAGTATGGGGATGATATGACGGTACAGATGCTTAGGTCCAATGCAACGTATATGATTGGTGATTATCCAGAATATGACAAAAAGGTCAGTAAAGCACTGCACGAATATATAGCTGATAATGATTTCGGATTAAGGGAGATACTTTCTGATACACAGACTTATTATGGTCTTATATTGTGTAATCTGGTTGGATTTGAGTATAACAAAGATAAAGTTGCTTCTTATGTGCAATCTATTCTTGAGAGTGAAGATAGGTATATAACTGACACATATTATGCCATATCTATAGCCAAGCTAATTGGCAGAGAAGATCTTATAACTGATGATTGTAGAGATTATGTTAATCATTGGCTTGAAGTGGGAGAAGAAAATAAAGGAGTATATGGAGAATCTTCTGTATATGATACTTTTATTCTGTCGTATTATCTGCAGATGAAGATGGTTCTTGAACCAGACTGTGATTTTAACAAAGACGATATAAAGAAGTGGAAGGATCTAGCAGATAAACATTCTAAAGAGGATAAAAAAGCATATGAATCAATAAATTATATCTTATTGCGGCGCTTACTCGATATGGATGTTCCTGATGGATTTAAGGATCCTTTTATGAAGGACAAAATAGATTATGAAAACCTTTATTTGAATGATGAGGAATGTTGGTATTCGGATCTTTATGGGGTTGTGTACAGATATATGATTAAGTAAAATGGGTGTATAATATGCTAAAAGTAGAAAATCTAAGTTATAAAGTCGGAAAGAAAGCTATATTACGTGATGTGAATATAGAATTTTATCCGAGTGAGATAACATTTATAATCGGACCATCTGGTTCTGGTAAAACTACGTTGTTAAACATGCTTGGTTGTCTTGAGAGAGCAAGTAGTGGTCATATATATCTGGATGGCTCAGATATAATGAAAGATACGGATAGATACAGAGCGTGTGATGTTGGTTTTGTGTTTCAGGATTACAATCTGATTGAGAGCATGAGTGCTGCACAGAATGTAAAGATAGCCATGGATTATTCGGGTATTAAGTCTGAATATGATATAGAAAAGACGTACGCTGATTTTAATATCAAGGATTTTAATCAGAGCAGTAAAAGTATGTCTGGTGGAGAAAAGCAGAGAATAGCCATAATTCGAAGCTTGTGTAAGAACAGTCGTGTCATACTTGCGGATGAGCCAACCGGAAATCTTGATCCTGATAATGCACATATAGTGCTTGATGAACTTGCGAAGATGAAGAAGGATCGCTGTATAATAGTAGTATCTCACGATCATGAGCTTGCAAGGCAGTATGCGGATAGAATCGTTACTATAGCTGACGGTTGTGTGAAAAGCGATTCAGGCAGTAAGATAGAAAACAAGAAATCTTTTGATAGCAACAAGCCAAAGAGGAAAAGAAGAAATCTTGCTGCTAATCTTAAAGCTATTAGTTCAAGTATAAGGAAACGCTTTATAAAGCTTGTTGCTATAAGCTTTGTGCTTGCGTTGGCGGTAGCTATCCTATGTACAAGTAAGGCACTGTATGATTACAATGATCTCAATATGAAAAAACTCAATGTAAATTATCTAGAGACAGATATGATATATGTATATGAGGATAATCAGAATTATGTCTTCTCTGGTTGGAATATGGGTGGTCTGTTCGATAGTGATATTGAATATATTAACGGTTTAAAACCTGTAGAAACTGTGTATATATATACAGATAATGAGAATACTTGTCTGTATCATGGGCCGAATGAATATCATATACCGCTTCGTCAGATCAATATCAATGATTTTTTTAGAGAGCGTATCATGTCTGAGCATATAAAGGGTAGTTTTCTTGAAAAAGAGAATGAAATTATACTGGCGTCAGATGTTGCTATGCAGTTATATGGTACAACTGATTGTATCGGAAGTATTGTTACTATTGGGTTGATGCAAGAATATGCTGTGGATTTTAAAATCGTTGGAATCAACGATCTTAAGGATATTAACGATAAGATATGGTCGTATGTATCAGCCAAAGCATTTGTAGAGCAGACTAAGAGATATAAGCGGGATGTTGTTATGGAATATGTCGGGCTTGAAGATGGTCCGAGAGACAATTCGAGTATGGTAACTGCGCAGATAAATCATAAGGTTGCGATAGGCAGTGCTTCTTTGCTTGATGATGGAGTGGAAGTGGTATATGGCAGATTGCCGGAGCGTGATGGCGAGGTATGTGTCGATATCGAATCCTTATGGCGTACATGGGGAACGGAAAAGTTCGATGAATGGTTTGCCAAGTATAAGGACTGTCATGTTAAGACACAGGCAAATGGTATGTTAGATTATGTTGTAACAGGACTTGTAGATGATAAAGATCCTGAGGATTGCAATATATACTTAACGAAGAATGACTATGACACTATGTCGGAATTGCGTCCTAGCTACATGCAACTATATGTAAAAAATCCTAAGGATGCTGCAAAGATTTGTAAGAAACTTGATGAGACTGATAGGTTTAGAGCAGAAATCAGAAATGAAATGGCGAAGGAAAGAATTCTTTCGCAAGGTTATTCGTCAAGACGCGTTATAGAAACACTAAGTATTGCTTTCTTTGCGATGGCTGTAGTGATATTTGTTGCATTTATCCTAATAGATGTATTGTCTAGAACCTATGAGATAGGTATAATCAAGAGTCTTGGAGCAAAGCGCTCTGATATATTCTGTATACTGATGGCTGATAGTGTAGTAATAAGTCTTATAGCATCTGTTGCTGGCTTTGTTATGACTAAGATAGCATGTAAGATGGCACCTAAGATGATAGAAGGCTTTGAACTTTTCATAGTTGCCTTTGTGCCGGCTTTATTCATGAAGTACATGTGTATGATGATCGGTGTGGTTGTTTTGTCAGTGCTTTTTGTTACGATAGTATATTCAGGGAAAAGCTGTGCAAAACTCATGAAGTAATGTAATTATAAAAATGTAACCCCAGGTTCTGTTATAGAGCCTGGGGTTAAGTTGTGTATATATACTTTGACGTGTCCCAGTGATTGTTTCTTTACATATACCTTACTCCGTTCTCAGCGCTACCACAGGGTCCTTCTTTGCGGCACTTCTTGATGGAATGATTCCCGATATAAGTGTTAGGAGTATACTTATGAGTATGAGTATGAGCGCTGTCGGGATAGGAAGGATAGCATTAAGGTTATCGATGTTGGTAAGCTTGTGCATAACCATGTTGATAGGGATGCACAGAAGGTATGTTATGATGACACCGAGTGCACCGGATGTGAAGCCTATGATTACGGTCTCAGCGTTGAACATGCTTGAGACGTTCTTCTTAGAGGCACCGATTGCACGAAGGATACCGATTTCCTTGGTCCTCTCCTGAACAGAGATGAGCGTTATGACGCCAATCATGATCGATGATACGATGAGCGATACTGCAACGAAAGAGATGAGTACGTACGTTATCGCGTTGATAATCGTTGTGATCGATGACATCATAAGACCGACATAGTCTGTGTAAGAGATCTTGCTAAGATCATCTTTGCCCTTATTATATCTTGCGATTTCATCTTCTATGATATCCTTATTGGCAAATGTAGAGGCATACAGGCTTATTGTGGCCGGTGTGTCAAGATCTACATAACCCATCTTAGAGAGATTATCCTTGTAAGTGCTTGACGAAAACTCAAGAACATTGTCATAAAGCCATGCGAACTGCTCTGCAGTATAGCTGTTCATATCATTGGCAAATGCTTTTAAGAGGTCTTCTCTTGGAATAGAAGCAAGCTCCTGCATAACATTTGCAGCATACTGCATCTTATACTGTTCTGCACATATCTGCGAGTATGCCATCTTAAGATTTTCATCGCTCATAGAATTGATGTATGAAGCTATAGTTTCTTCTGACATACCTGTCTGTGCGGCCATAGCCTGACTTAAGTCAGCTTTCATGTCATCTACGGTTTTGGTTGCAAGAATCTGTGCTACTGCCTCGGCAAGTGTTGCTTCGTCAGGAAGAGTCTTGATTTTAGTGTAGAGAAGAAGCTTGTTGTTGTCATCAAGCTTATCGGCATATTCCTTGAATTCAGTCATCTTGGTGTTGTCATCAAGAGTATCTGCGTTGGACTTAAAAGGAAGTCCGGTGAATATATCGATATTAGGGCGTTCAAGCTGTGCCTTGGATATATCTGAATCCTTAGATTGCTCTATAAGGTATTCGGTAAGCATGTATGTGTAGCCGATTCCGCCTGTATCTGATGAATTGGAGAGTGCGCTCTTATCAGGTCTTACGATACCTGTTACCTTAAGGTCTATACCCTTATCATAGATGTAATTAAGACCTGTCTGCGATTCGCGAAGATCTGTGTAAGTATCTGTTGCAGAATCGTATTTAAAGCACTCTGCGTTGATGACTGTTCTATATGTCTTATTGCATATCTCTTCATAAGTGAAGCGATGGTTCTTATAATCGATGATCTTCTTTTCGTAAGCGGCTTTAACGATGTCCATAACTTCGGTCTTGGATGTAAGTCCGAGAGCGTAGAGTGTAAGATCGTTGAGCTCGTTATTCTCATCGACGAAGAGAACAACTTCGTTGTAAGCTGTTGGCCAGTGACCATAGACAAGCTGGTACTGCTTCTCTATAGCAGGATTGACGATCTTGCCGTTCTCACCCGGAAGAATCTCACGCCACAGTGAAGGGGTCTTCATGAGGCTTGAACTCATGATAGAAGAGTTTCCCATAGAAGACATAGCATTGAAATCAACACCGCTGTATTCCATCATAATATCTGACATGAGTTTTTCTGAATCAGAGAATATGATGTTGCCGTCTGCATCCTTGGTATATATAAGGAAGTCGCTGTTATAGGTGTACTGAACTCCTGAGAGTGCATTAGCTAACTTACTGTCCTTATCCTTCTTTTCCTTCTCGATGAATTCTTTGAAGGACTTTAAGTCGTTCTTCTTTTCTTCCATAGAATTAAGAGAGTTGAGCATGGTGTAGACCATAGCCTTCTGATATATGGCATCGTTTTCATGCTTTTCAACTGATTCAGCCTTGCCCATGAAAGTCTGAAGGAGTGTAGACATATCTAAGTGTGATTCCTCGATCACAAGAGGATAGGAAGTAAGAGTATCTTCCTGAACGGTATTGATATAGGCCGTCATACCGTGCGAAACAGCATATATGAGGGCAATACCGATGATACCGATAGAACCCGCGAAGCTTGTTAAGATAGTACGTCCCTTCTTGGTAAAGAGATTCTTAAGAGAGAGGCCAAATGATGTCCAAATGGACATGGATGGCTTTTTCTTCTTACTGTTGGTATTCTTTTCGGCAGCGATTGTCTTCTCACTTTTTTCTTCTTCCTCTGTAAGAGGCATCGAATCGGAGATTATGTTACCATCAAGCATCCTTACTATACGTGTTGAATACTTATCTGCAAGCTCAGGGTTATGAGTTACCATGATGACAAGTCTGTCCTTGGCTATTTCCTTGAGTATGTCCATGACCTGAACAGAAGTTTCTGTATCGAGAGCTCCTGTAGGCTCATCGGCAAGGATGATATCGGGATTGTTGACTATGGCACGCGCTATGGCGACTCTTTGCATCTGACCGCCAGACATCTCACTTGGACGCTTCTTCAACTGATTGCCGAGTCCAACCTGTTCGAGGGCCGTGATAGCGCGCTGTCTTCTCTCAGTCTTAGATACACCTGAGAGAGTGAGGGCTAACTCAACATTTTGCAGAACAGTCTGATGAGGTATGAGATTGTAACTTTGGAACACAAAGCCTATGGAGTGGTTTCTGTATGAATCCCAGTCGCGATCCTTGTATTCCTTAGTAGAGCGCTCGTTGATCAGAAGGTCGCCGTCAGAGTATTTGTCGAGACCGCCGATTATGTTGAGCATGGTGGTCTTACCGCATCCGGAAGGACCGAGAATAGATACGAATTCGCTGTTTCGAAACTTAAGAGATATCCCCTTGAGGGCGAGAACGTTCTCTCCGCCAGCCGGATAATTCTTGGTTATGTTTTTTAATTCCAGCATATAATTCCCCTTTCTTTATACTAAAAACTGCGATTTATTATACACCATAGTAGCTATAGTTGTCAATTACATTGCATAATTCTAAGTTTTATGGTAGTATATAACTTATAAAATGTAGTGAAGGTTTGTATGGAATCAGAAAAGTTGTTTGATAACAAAGCTTTAAAGAGGCTTATCATACCGCTTATGTTTGAACAACTGCTCGCTATACTTGTTGGCTTAGTTGACACTGTTATGGTTGCGAGGGCAGGTGAAGAAGCGGTTTCAGGTGTTGCGCTTGTAGATAATATAAACAGGCTCATAATCCAGGTTATGTCGGCACTTGCAACAGGTGGTGCTGTTATATGCAGTCAGTACATAGGAAAAGGTATAAAAAGAGAAGCGAAGAAGGCTGCAGCGCAGCTAGAATTTCTTATGGCGGTGACTACTATAGTTCTCATGGGAATATGTCTTGTGGCTGCTGGGTTTATATTAAGAGTTATATTTGGCGATGTCGAACCAAGCGTTATGTCTAACGCTATACTGTATCTTAAGGTTACGAGTCTGTCTTATCCTTTCCTTGGACTATATAATGTCGGTGCGGCTATATTCAGATCTAATGGTAATTCGAAGATCAGTCTTAATATAAGTATCATCATGAACGTGATCAACATAATAGGCAATGCGATATTTGTTATAGGCTTACATAAGAGTGTATTCGGTGTTGCGCTTGCTACAGATATCTCAAGAGTTGTAGCTGGTCTTATAATGACTGCATGTGTTATAAGCTCTAAGAATCCGATAAGAATAGATGAGCTTAAGATGCTTTTGCCGGATATGACTTATATCAGAAAGATTCTCTTCATAGGAATTCCGTCAGGTATAGAGAACGGTCTGTTTCAGGTGGGTAAGATCATGGTAGTAAGCATGGTGGCTTCTATGGGAACCACGGCAACTGCTGCCAATGCAGTCGGTTTTACTATCATAGACTTTGCCAATATCCCGGGAAGTGCCATGGGACTTGCTCTCATAACTGTTGTCGGAAGGTGTATGGGCGCGAAAAGACCTGATGAAGCTGTTAGCTATACAAAGAAGATGATACGCTGGGCATATTATGGCGCTTGGATATGTAATACCATCCTGTTCTTTACATGTCCATATATAGCTTTGGTTTTTAATCTTACATCGGGTGGAAAGAAGATACTTATCACTGTTTTGAGAGCGTTTGCTGTTACGTCACTGTTTATCTGGCCGTTATCATTTACTATGCCGAACAGTCTTCGCTCGGCGGGAGATGTGCGCTTTACCATGATAGTGAGTATATTTTCGATGCTCATATTCAGAGTCGGTGCTAGTTTCTTATTTGGTATAGTGCTAGGTGTAGGTGTGCTTGGCGTATGGATAGGTATGTTCATAGACTGGGGCATAAGATCCTTTATGTTTACCATGAGATTTGCAAGTAAAAGATGGCTAAAAAGAGGAAGTTTAGTATAAAGGAGTTATAGAATTATGAAAATCGTAGATATTATCGAATCGGACAAGGTCACACTTTCTTTTGAGGTATTTCCTCCGAAGACGAGTGGTCAGTATGATGAAGTGAGCAAGGCTGCTATGGAGATAGCTTCTCTTAACCCTGATTATATGTCTGTTACATATGGAGCGGGCGGAAGCACTAAGGGCTATACCTTCAAGATTGCATCTGACATACAGAAGTATTTTGATGTGCCAACATTAGCTCATCTTACATGTTGTCTGGCCACGAAGGACAGTATCAAAGAAGCTCTTTCTCAGATCAAAGAGAATGATCTTCACAATATCCTAGCGCTTCGCGGCGACAGACCGAAGGGCTATGAGGGCGATCCTTTTATCGATTATAAGTACGCAAGTGATCTCATAGAAGATATCGTAAAGACTGGTGATTTCTGCATAGGTGGTGCATGTTATCCGGAAGGACATGTGGATTCTCTTAATAAATCCGAGGATATAGACAATCTTAAGAAGAAGGTCGAGGCGGGTTGTTCTTTCCTCACAACACAGATGTTTTTTGATAATAACATATTCTACAACTTCCTCTACAAGGTTCGTGATAAGGGTATCACAGTTCCTGTAGTTCCAGGCATCATGCCTATCACAAGAGTTAATCAGGTAGCTACAGCCAAGAAGCTTTCTGGCTGCAATGTTCCTGAGCGATTTACGAACATGGTGGATCACTTTGCTGATGACAACGAAGCTTTGGAGGCTGCCGGCATCATATATGCGACAGAGCAGATCGTAGATCTTATTGCTAACGGCATAAAGCACATACATGTGTATTCTATGAACAAGCCGCATATAGCACGTGGCATCAAGGAGAACCTAAGAGGTATCATAGGAAAGTGAATATAAGAAAAAGTGAAGTTATAAGGCATCTTGGATATGGGAGAAATCCTGTAGATAACAAGACTTCCGATATGATCGATGAGTGTCTTAATCTGATAGATGACATAGCTGATTACAAATGTATCTACAAAAGATACAGTATAGCAGTAAGGAACGGTGTGGTCATCTTTCCGGATTTTGAATTAAAAAGCGAAAGATTGTGTTTTAATCTTAAGGATTGCGAAGAAGCATATCTGTTTTTAGCTACATTGGGCGCAGGCTTTGATATGCAGTTAAAGCGTTATATGAGGTTTGATATGCCTCGTGCACTTGTGTGGCAGGCAATCGGAGCCGCCGCTATAGAGGATTATTGTAATGATATATGTCAGAAGATTGCAGATGATCTTGTTAAAGAAGGTCTGTATCTGAGACCGAGATTTTCGCCTGGTTATGGAGATCTTGCACTATGTAATCAGAGGCTTATCCTTCCTGCACTTGACAGCGCAAGAAAAGCGGGCGTGACACTGACCGAAGGCGATATCATGCTTCCTGAGAAGTCGGTATCTGCGATTATAGGTATAACTAAGAAAAAAAGCGCATGCTATGTGAAGGGATGCGCAAGCTGTGAAAAGACAGATTGTGAATACAGAGGTTGATATGGAGAAAGTAAGATTTTTTGATGGTGGTATGGGTAGCCTTCTGCAAAGCAGAGGCCTTAAGCCTGGTGAGATACCGGATACATGGAGCTTAAGTCACGCAGATGACATAGTTGATATACACTTGTCATATATCAATGCGGGCGCGCAGTATATTCTGACAGATACATTTGGAACAAACAGATATAAGTTCTCGCACGAAAAGATGACTGAGATTATCCACGCCGCTGTTGCCAATGTTCATAAGGCTATAGAATTAAGTGGCAGGGATGATGTTAAGACAGTGCTTGATATAGGTTCTCTTGGCAAGCTTCTTAAACCTCTTGGAACTCTTGACTATGAAGAGGCGATAGCTGCTTATGGCGAGATCGCTAAGATAGGTGAAGAGGCCGGTGCTGATATGGTCCTCATCGAGACCATGAATGATGCTTATGAAGTGAAGGCTGCTGTCATAGGTGTTAAGGAAAACTGTAATCTGCCTGTGTTTGTCACTGTCGTATTCGATGAGAAAGCTAAGATGATGACGGGCGCTAATCCGCGCGATATAGTTGCGACACTTGAGGGTCTGAGGGTAGATGCTATCGGTATCAACTGTTCGCTCGGACCTAAGCAGATGCTTCCTATATTCGAGGAGATGGCTAAGTATGCATCGCTTCCTCTGATCGTTAATCCGAATGCAGGACTTCCTCGTGAAGAAGATGGAAAGACTGTATATGATGTAGGACCTGAAGAATTCGCCACATATATGGAGGAGTTTGTTAAGCTGGGAGCCCGTTATATAGGCGGATGCTGTGGTACTACACCTGATTATATAAGAGCAACCTATGAACACTGTAAGGACATACCTCTTAAGCCTCTTGAATTCAAGGAGGATACGATAGTATCGAGCGGTATGCAAAGTGTAGTGCTTGGCGGAAAGTCGGTTATAATCGGTGAGAGAATCAATCCTACAGGAAAATCGAAGTTCAAGCAGGCGCTTAGAGATGGTGATATAGACTATATACTGAAGGAAGGCGATAAGCAGGTTGAGGCCGGAGCACACCTTCTCGATGTGAATGTAGGACTTCCTGAGATAGATGAAGTAGCTATGATGAAGAAGGTCGTGTATGAACTTCAGAGTATCTTCTCACTCCCTCTTCAGATAGATACTACAGATCCTGTAGCTCTTGAGGCTGCAGTAAGGCTCTATAATGGTAAACCTATGATCAATTCGGTCAATGGTAAACAGCATGTTATGGATGAAGTATTTCCGATTGTTGCGAAGTATGGTGGCGTTCTTGTAGGTCTTACCATAGACGAGGATGGTATACCAGAAACCGCTGATGGCAGAGTTGCCATAGCGATGAAGATATATGAAGAGGCAAAAAAGTACGGCATAGATAAGAAGGATATAGTTATAGACTGTCTTACCATGACTATGAGTACCAACACTAACTCTGCTAACATAACTCTAGAGGCAGTAAACCGTATACACAAGATGGGCGGAAGAACAGTTCTTGGTGTATCTAACATATCATTTGGTTTGCCGCAGAGAGAGCTTGTTAACTCTAACTTCTATGGTCTTGCTCTTGAGAATGGTCTCTCTGCAGGTATCATAAATCCTATGTCTCAGGCTATGATGCGTGTATATGACGTCTATGCCATGCTAAGAGGCTATGATGAAAACTGTATGGATTATGTATCTAAGTATACTCTTACCAAGGAACAGCAGGAAGCTATGAAGGCTGCCGAGGGTGCTGTTGTGGTTAAGAAGAGCGATAGTACTAGTTCGAGTGGCAATACACTTAAGGACAGTATAATCAAGGGTATGAAGGATGAAGCATATAAGGCGACTAAAGAAAAACTTGCTGATACAGATGCTCTTGAGATAATCAACGAAGAACTGGTTCCTGCTCTTGATGAGGTAGGTAAGGGCTTTGCAGGAGGTACACTTTTTCTTCCTCAGCTTCTTATGAGCGCTGAGGCTGCTAGTAACGGCTTTACAGCTATCAAAGAACACCTTGATGAAAGCGGTGAAAAGAGTGAGAAGAAGTATCCGATAGTTATCGCAACTGTCAAGGGTGATATACACGATATAGGTAAGAATATAGTCAAGGTTCTTCTTGAGAATTATTCTTATGATGTACATGATCTTGGCAAGGATGTTGCTCCTGAACTCATAGTTGAAGAGGTTATCAAGACTCATGCTCCACTTTGTGGATTGAGTGCTCTTATGACTACAACTGTTGTCAGCATGGAAGAGACTATCAAGCTTCTTAGAGAAAAAGCACCATGGTGTAAGGTCATGGTAGGTGGTGCAGTTCTTACACAGGAATATGCAGATATGATAGGTGCTGACTTTTATGGACGTGATGCAATGGAATCTGTTAATTATGCACAGAAACTTTATGAGGAGATGAATGCATGAATAGACGTCTGAAGTTTTATGTGAGTTTGATTATGTGCTTTATACTTGCATTCAACATGAGTGCTTGTAAGAAGAACAACAGTAAACCGGGTGAATCAACTGCAGTTTTGTATAAAAGCCCAGAAGATGCTAAGAAGGATTATGCCTATATACTTAGAGTTACCATAAATCCTGATATGCTTTTGTATGTAGATGCATCTAACAAGGTCTTATATGTAGAAGCTGTCAATGATGATGCTAAGAAGCTTATCGGCAATATCAGTATCGTCGGAACAGATGTAGAAAAAGCTGTCCTTGATATAACCAAAGAAGCTGTAAGCGAAGGCTTTGTTAAGGATGGTGCAGATATAAGTCTTCGTATAGAGGAAAGTAAGATCAAGATAGAAGATGCCCAAGGTGCTGTCGATCGCGTGGATGAGAAGATAGAAGAGAGCGGTATTCTTAAAGATACTCATGCGCATGTTCGTATTGAGGAGCCTGTAGATCAGGGAAATCATGAGGAACATAAGAATCTTACGGTAGTTAAGGAAGAGGACTGGGAAAAGTACGCACCTGAGAATTATGATATGGCTGTCGTGATAAAACATGTTGTATCTTATCTTGCGTATATTAACGTAGAGAGGCAGACAGTTATCATAGCCTATCCTCTTGATGACAAGTATATGGATGACTACGAAGGTATCTGTATCAATGACCGACTGTATAGTGATGGTTTATATGATTTTATATCTGTTCCATATAACCATGGTCATATGAAGGATGTTGTACCTGTAGAAATCAAGGTTTTATCTAGTCATATAGGTCAGAAGGGCACAGATGAAACTATCAGTCATATGAGGGAAGCTATAGCCTCAGCAGCCGAGCGTTCAGGCGCTAAGGTTGATATAAGCGAGAATCTTAGTGTTGCCTCTATAGATGAGACTAAAGTTGCAGAATACAATGAGCGGTCTAATGATGACCATGCTCATAATGATGAAGGCCATGAAGGTCATGAAGACCATGAAGACTATGAAGGCCATGAAGACTATGAAGGCCATGAAGACCAGGGTACATCTCATCCTGATGGCTACATAGAAGAAAGAGAAGGTTATCACAAGTGTACAGCATGTGGAACTTCTGGTGTATGTGACCGCTGTGGCGGAACAGGTAAGATGGTAGATGATTACTGCAACAATGGTTACTTTGTTTGTTCTCAGTGCAACGGCGAAGGTCGTATGAGATGCAGCTGTGGAGATGGCAAGTGCTGGCACTGTCACGGCGATGGTTATCTGCCGTGCGAGTTGTGCCATGGCAGTGATCAAAACTGTATGGCATGTCACGGAACCAACAAGGTGAACTGTAACAGTTGTACTCGCGGTGAGTGTATGCAGTGTAACGGAACACTCTACACAGGCATATGTGATAAGTGCAATGGAACAGGAAAGAATGAATGTAACATATGTCACGGTACAGGTATAAGACTTTGCTTAGCATGTGAGGGCAGCGGAGTATGTATATGGTGCAAGGGTGAAGGATATGTCAAGAATGAGTAAAAAACTATCGCTTTTTACAGTTGTTTGTGATACAATATGTGTGTTTCAGATAAAGGAGGATTTTTTATAATGGAAACAAAGAAAAACAAATTCAATCTCAAGATGATCATCGCGGCAATCTGCGCACTTGTTTTATGTGTAGGCATATTTGCGATAGTTTACTCAAAGTTTGGTCCTGAATCTAAGACTACTAAGGGTGGTAAGTCAATCACTATTGAAGTTGTCGGCAAGGATGGTAAGACATCAAGCTATAAGCTTGACACAGATGCTAAGTTCTTGAAGGAAGCTATGGATGAACTTGTTAAGGCTACTAAGGATAAGTCAGGTGACAAGAAGTTCACATATTCAGGAAGTACATCTACATACGGCTTATATATTGAGAAGGTCAACGACGTAGAGGCAAACTATGATAAGGATAAGGCTTACTGGGCTATATATGTCAAGGAAGCATCTGATAAGGATTTTGCCTATGGTCAGTATGGTGCAGATCAACAGCCTGTAACAGATAAGGCTACATACAAGTTTGCATATGAAAAGTCAGAGAATTAAAGATATCACACTTATGGGGATCCTGCTTGGCGTACTTTTTACGTGCAAGCGGATCCTTGAATTTCTTCCGAATACAGAGCTTGTTACACTGCTCTTTATAGTATATGCATATGTTTTTGGCAAGAAAACATATATAATATCTGTATGCTTTACAATCCTTGAGACTTTCGTATGGGGCGTTCACAATTGGGTCATCATGTATCTCTATATATGGCCTCTTTTGATAACTGTAGTGCTTCTTACAAGGCGCTGGGCCGGATATATGTTCTATACTGTATTATCGGGCTTTTATGGCCTTTTTTTCGGATTATTATGCAGTATACCATATTACTTCATAGGCGGGTTAAGTATGCAGGTGACGTGGTGGATAGCAGGTATTCCTTTTGATATAATCCACTGTGTAAGTAATTTTATAATAGCTCTTGTCTTGTATAAGCCGGTTCTTGCCGTGTGTAAAAAAGCCAAGATAATCATGGAAGGTAATATAGATTAATGGAATTGCAGAGATTATACAGTCTTACGAGGAAAGCTGTAGATGAATTCGGTCTCATAGATGAGGGTGACAGGATAGCGGTCGGTATCTCAGGCGGTAAGGATAGCCTTACACTTCTGTATGCTCTTGCCGGTTTAAGGCGATTCTATCCGAAGCACTTCGAGATAGAGGCTATAACTGTCGGTCTTGGGATAGATGGCATGGATTTTTCTATGGTAGAGAGCCTGTGTGATAAGTTAGAAGTTAATTATCATTACGTAAAAACTGACATATATGAGATTGTGTTTGATGTAAGGAAAGAGACTAATCCGTGCGCACTGTGTGCTAAGATGAGAAAGGGCGCTTTTAACAAGAAGGCAATTATGCTTGGCTGTAACAAAGTAGCTTATGCGCATCACAAGGATGATCTTATCGAAACGCTTCTCATGTCTCTTATGTATGAGGGACGTATTCATACATTTGCACCGAAGACATATTGGGATAAGACAGGACTTACCCTGATAAGACCGCTTCTGTATGTGAATGAAGCCGAGATAGTTGGCTTTAAGAACAAGTATGACCTCCCTGTTGTCAGGAACCTGTGTCCTGCGGACGGAGAGACCAAGAGAGAGGATATGAAGAGGCTCATAGCCAATCTTAGAAAAGATAACCCCGATATAAAAGAAGCACTTTTCGGAGCCGTCATAAGAGATGTGTTTCCAAAAAGTGCATCAAAGGATAATAATACTGGCACATGAAAGGTCTTCACCGAGGTTGTAGACTTTTCCGCTTTTTAAGCCGACAACAGTCGGTCTTAATATGTAGTCTGGTGTGTTCTTGACAACTCTTGCGATTTCACCGTTACTGAGTGTTACTATACTGTCAACAGGATAGAGTATCATGCTGTGCATAAATGTATTGATCGAGTTGAAGTCTAATTCTCCAGTCATGGACATGATCATCTCTACCGCGTCGCGCTGCGAGTAAGCTGACTTGTATGGCCTCTCGGTTATGAGTGCATCATAGATATCCGCAACAGATAGAATCTTTGCGTAAGGAGTGATATCGCTTGCGCCGCAACCAATTGGATAACCAGTACAGTTGGTTTTCTCATGATGCTGCAACACGGCAAGTTTCACATCTTTAGAAAATGAATCATTATGTTCGATCATCCTGTAGCTGTATACAGGGTGTTTTTTCATAACCTCGAATTCGGCTTCGTCAAGCCTTGCAGGCTTGTTGAGAATCTCGGGTGGAATCTGAGTCTTACCGAGATCGTGAAGAAGTCCCGCTATGCCAATCTCATGGACCTGTTGTTGATTCATGCCCTGATTTTTGGCAAGTATCATGGATATGGTAGCTACATCGACTGAGTGCTTGAAAGTGTATTCGTCGCTTGTCTTAAGAGCGCCTATGTCGATAGCCATAGCGTCGTTCTGGTCTATGGCTTCCATGAGCGAATCAGTGATGGAGATAGTCTGACTTGTCATCTCCTCGGAATTAGAATTGTTGTATATGGCCTGTATGCCTGTTGCAATCCTTGAACGTACACTGTCACTTATAGATACCTTCGGCGGGTCGTCTTTTCTGTTCTTCTCGATCTCGTTAAGAGCCTTCTGGCATGTTATACTTAGGTAATCGTCAGGTTCGTATTCACCTTCCTGTATGTAGACGGTCATGATGCCAAGCTTAATAAGACTGTCGATGAGATATTC
>JAEEGL012916361.1_pt1 | contig 40569 bp, 37 predicted proteins | sample 9134231 | NCBI WGS metagenome assembly JAEEGL01 (sample SAMN16246548, study PRJNA631951) | gut metagenome | biome: gut microbiome; feature: rumen; material: fiber-attached | host: Bos | place: Iran: Karaj | collected 2018-10
GCAGTGGCTGATTACATTGATTTCTACAATAAACGTCGGTCTCAGCGCAAACTAAAAGGCATGACTCCTGAACAGTTCAGGTTGTCATACCTTTCATCCCGGTCTTTTTTATAAGTGTCCACTTTTTGTGGGGCGGTTCAAAATAGGTCTGCTTTTCTTCTTGTTGCTGTGCTAAAATGAGAATAAGGTATGAACATGAGCGATAAGTACGTATTGGGCATTGGCGCAGCCAATGTGGACATCACCGGAAAGAGCCGCAGGCAACTGATCATGAAGGATTCCAATCCTGGCTTCATGCATGTTTCCATTGGCGGCGTAACCCGTAATGTTCTGGAAAACATCGCCCGTCTTAAGCATCCCTGCAAGCTCATTTCCGCCCTGGGTAATGACCTGTACGGAAAGATGATCGAAGACTATTCAACCAAGGCCGGCATCGACATGAGCAACTGCCTGCATGTGGACGGCTGTTCGTCTTCAACTTATCTGGCCATACTTAACGATAACGGCGACATGCATCTGGCCTTAAGCGACATGCACATCATCGATAACATCACCATAGATGTTCTTGAGCAGCGTAAGGATCTGTTCAGAAATGCCGAAGTCATCACCTTCGACCCCTGTCTAAGGGAAGAAGTCATTGAATACATTTGTACTGAAGCATCTAAATACGCACCGGTCTTCTGTGATCCGGTCTCTTCAGCATATGCAGAAAGACTGAAGCCATATGTCGGTCACGTTCACACGCTGAAACCCAATGAAATGGAACTTGCCATTCTCTCCGGCCATGAAATAAACAACGATTTTGACATGATCCAAGCCTGCCGCGTTCTTACCGAAAAGGGAGTAAAGAGGATCTTCGTCTCCCGGGGCAGCAAGGGATGCATGTACTACAACCATGACGGACAGCTGCTTTTCAAACATCTCAAGCCGGTTGAAAACATGGTAAATGCCTCCGGAGCGGGGGATTCCTTCATGGCCGGAATCATCTACAGTTCCGTAAATGACTTTGACATCGAAAAGACCATCAGCTACGCCCTGGCCTGCGGCATTGCGGCGATCAATTCGGAAATGACGATCAATCCCGATCTCGGGATCGACATGATAGAGAAGATCTTAGAAAGAGGATAAAAATGGATAAAGAAAACCTGAAGAAGTATCTGGACATTTCTCCGGAAGTGCAGGCAGCCCTTGATGAAGGCAGACCGATCGTTGCTCTGGAAAGCACGATCCTCTCCCATGGCATGCCCTATCCGGAAAATGCGGAATTTGCCCACAACGTGGAAGTAATCGTCAAGGAAAAAGGCTGCGTTCCCGCTACCACGGCGATCATCAACGGCCGATTGAAAGTCGGTCTTACTGCTGATGAACTGAACCTGATGTGCACCGGCAAGGATATCGGCAAGATCAGCCGGCGCGACGTTGCCGTATATGTAGCTACCGGAAAGACCGGGGCTACGACCGTCGCTACGACCATGATGCTGGCCTCACTGGCCGGTATCAGGGTATTTGCGACCGGCGGCATCGGCGGTGTTCACCGCGGCGCTCAGCAGACCATGGACATCAGTGCCGACCTTCAGGAGCTGGCCAATACGCCGGTATGCGTCATTACCGCCGGATGCAAGAGCATTCTCGACATCGGTCTGACGCTGGAATACCTGGAGACCTTCGGTGTTCCGGTAATGGGATTCAAGACTGATGATTTCCCGGCCTTCTATTGCCGTAAGAGCGGCTATGGCGTCGACTTCAACTGCCCGGATGCGGCTACGGCTGCCCGGATCATGAAGACCAAATGGGATCTTGGCCTGAAGGGCGGCATCATCATCGGCAATCCGGTTCCGGAAGAATACAGCCTGGACTTCAATGAGATGGAAAAAGTCATTAACAAGGCTCTGGAGATGGCCAAAGAGAAGGGTATCAGAGGCAAGGCTACCACACCTTTCCTGCTGGCTGCCATCAAGGACATTACCGGCGGAGAATCATTGGCAACCAACTTGCAGCTGGCTTACAATAACGCCCGCGTCGCCAGTGAGATCGCTGCCGAATTTGCCAGACTGAAGTAAACATGAAAGCAGGAGAATCAGGTAATGACCTGACTCCTTCTTTTTACTGCGGAGAGGACTAGAGATGGAAAAGAGATACATAATTGAACAGTCAGAACATAAGAAGATCTACCGTGATGGTGACTGCTGCATCAAGGTTTTTGACCGAACCTTCAGCAAGTCGGATATCCTCAATGAAGCCCTCAATCAGGCCCGAGTCGAAGAAACCGGTCTTCTGATTCCCAAGATTAGGGAAGTAACGATGATTGACGGCTGCTGGGCCATCGTTTCCGATTTCATAGAAGGAAAAACTCTGCAGCAGCTGATGGATGAAAACCCGGACCGGATGGAAGAATATCTGAATCTGTTCGTCGCTATTCAGAATGAGATCTGTTCCCATGTTTCTCCGTTATTGACCCAACTGAAGAATAAATTCAACCGCAAGATCGACCTGACCGACTTTGACGCTGTCATGCGCTATGACCTGCACAGGCGTCTGGAGGACATGCCAAGGCATTCCCAGCTCTGTCATGGCGATTTCAACCCGACCAATGTCATCATTACTCCGGAGGGAAACCATTACGTACTGGACTGGTCGCATGCCACCCAGGGTAATTGTGAAGCGGATGCGGCAAGGACATATCTGATCTTCGGCCTGCACGGACAGACGGAAATCAGAGACCGCTATCTGGAGATCTTCACCAGGACAAATGGCATCAAACCGCAGGATGTACTGGCCTGGCTGCCCATCGTTGCCTCCACCCAGTCGCTTAAGGCGATACCCGGTGAACGGGAATTTCTGATGGACCTTGTAAAGTCGGACTACTATTAAACGGAAAACGGAAGTGAGGATATGACATATGCCCGTTTTTGATACCAAGATACAGGAACTTAAATATCAGGCTCTGAAGGAAATTGCGACCAATGCCTATAATGATACGCTGGTCGACAATCTCTTAAGCATACCCAAGAAGATCATTCCCAATGACACGGCGACAATGCGCTGCTGTGTATACAAGGAAAGAGCGATCTTCGCCGAACGGCTGAAAGTAGCCATGGGCGGAAACAAGTCCAAGAAGGGGATCGTCGAAGTAATCGACATTGCCTGCGATGAATGTCCCCGCAGCGGTTATGAGGTCACCTCAATCTGCCGGGGCTGTCTGGCTCATCCCTGCTACAACGCCTGTAAGTTCAACGCCATCAGCTTTGACAATAATCACGTTGCCTTCATCGACAAGAGCAAGTGCGTAAACTGCGGCAGCTGCTCCAAGGTCTGTCCCTACAGCGCCATTGCCAACCGCATCAGGCCCTGTGAGAACGCCTGCAAGGTCAAGGCCATCAATGCCTCGGAAAATCAGGCTGCCTCAATTGATTATGATAAGTGCATCGATTGCGGTGTCTGCATCTATACCTGTCCCTTTGGGGCACTGGTCGATAAGTCCTATCTGATCAACGCCATTGATTATCTGCGTAAAAGTGATGATAACCGCAAGTATAATGTCCATGCCATCATCGCTCCGGCCATCGCTTCCCAATTTGGTGAGGTAAAACTTTCCCAGGTAGTTGCCGGACTTAAGAAACTGGGTTTCAAGAGCGTCGTGGAAGTGGCTCTGGGCGCTGACATGGTCGCGGACAAAGAGGCTCAGGAACTGGCGGAGAAAGGCTTTCTGACCTCTTCCTGCTGTCCGGCATTTGTCAGATTCATTGAAAACAATTTCCCGACTCTTAAGCCATACATATCAACCAATCTTTCCCCGATGGCAACCCTGGCCAGACACATCAAAGAAAACGATCCGGATTGCCGCATCGTATTCATCGGCCCCTGCACCGCCAAGAAAGCCGAAGTCCGCAAGGAAGAGATCAGAAATCTGGTCGATGTCGCTTTGACCTTTGAGGAATTGCAGGCATTACTGGACAGCCGTGAAATCGATCTGACCCAGATGCCGGAAGATGAGATCAATGATGCCTCATACTACGGACGGGTCTTTGCCCGTTCCGGCGGTCTGAGCGAAGCGGTCAGACAGGCTCTGAAAGAACATGGCCTTGAGGACTTTGATCTGCGCAGCTGTCAGTGCAGCGGCATCGAGGAGTGCCGGCTGGCCCTGATGAAGGCCAAAAAGGGTATTCTGAACGAAAACTTCATTGAAGGCATGGCCTGCATCGGCGGCTGTGTTTCCGGAGCCGGTGTGCTGCATCGCTCGGAGAAAAACCGCGCAGCCGTTGATAAGTATGCCAAAGACAGCGTCATGGACGGAATCGGTGACGCCGTGGAAAAAGCCCAGCAAAAGCAGTGAAGGTCTGGCGAACCTTATAAGGTGGAAATTTAAAAGCGTATATTGTAAAATTAAATCAGTCAGTAATCTGGAGGTACAAACATGAATATAGCATTGATCATTGCCGGCGGCGTCGGTGCCAGAATGCACCAGTCCATTCCCAAGCAGTTCATCAACGTCGATGACAAACCGGTCATCGTATATACGATGGAATGCTTTCAGAATCACCCCGATATCGATGAGATCGTCGTTGTCTGCGTTGAAGGCTGGCATGAGATCCTGAAAGCCTATGCCAAGCAGTTCAACATTACCAAGCTTACCAAGGTCGTGCCCGGCGGCGAGACCGGTCAGGCTTCGATCAGAAACGGCGTTTACGCCATTGCCGAAGACCATGATGATGAGGACTTTGTCCTGATTCATGACGCCATCAGACCGATGCTGTCAACAGACATCATTTCCGATGCCCTGGTAACCGCCAGAAAATACGGAAACTCCGTCGTTACCATTCCCTGCCCGGAAGTCATGCTCTACAGTGAAGACGGCAAGACTTCAACCAAGAACATCGACCGCGACAAGCTCAAGAGGACTCAGACTCCTCAGACCTTCCATCTCGGCGATCTGGTAAAGGTCCACAAGAAGGCTCTGGAAATGGGCATTACCACGGCGACGGCCTCAGCTTCCCTGTTTGCGGACATGGGATATACCATTTATTTCTCCCAGGGCTCGGAAAAGAACCTGAAGCTGACCACGCCTGATGACATTGACATTTTCAAGGCTCTGCTTAAGGCCAAGCGCGCTGACTGGATGAAATGATGAGCAGAGATTACCGAATCGGTGCCTACGAAAAAGCCTTCCCTGAAGGCTTTAAAATTGCTGACATGATGTCAATGGCGGCAAATGCCGGTTATGACTTCTTTGAGATCAGCATTGACAGAACTGACAAGCGCATCAGCCGGATCTATGATCCCTATTTTCAATACGAACTGAAGAAGGAAATGAAGAAGAGCCGCATTCCCATCGGCTCCATCTGCCTTTCCGCCTTAAGCACCTATACGCTGGGAAGCAGCGATCCTGAAAAAGAAGCCAAGGCTATCGACATCTTCCGCAAGACGCTTGACTTTGCCCGTTATCTTGATATTCCAATCATCCAGATACCTGGCTGCGACATGCCTAAATTCGACCCCCGAGACCAGGAAACTGACAAGCGCTTCCGCCGCAATGTCAAGATGCTGCTTCAGGAAGCCGAACGCTATGACGTGACCATCGGTCTGGAAAACATGGAAAATGATTACATGGATACCGTTGAAAAGAGCATGGAACTGCTGAAGGAAATGAAGCAGAAGAACCTGCGCCTTTACAGTGATGCCGGAAATACCTATAACGGCAATCTTTTGGCCGGTAATGATTACCGTCAGGATCTGAGAAAAGGACAGGGATGCTATTGCGCCTTCCATCTGAAGGAAGTCAACCCGGTTCGCTATGGCGGACTGTTCTATGGCGATGGCCATGTTGATTTTGCCGGCATGGTAGAAGAAGTCTGGAAGATGGGTGTACGGCAGTATGTTCTGGAATACTGGTATACCGGTTCCGTCAATTGGCTAAAAGACCTTTCCCGGGCCAGGGAAATGTGTGAGAATTGGATAAGGAAAGCTAAAGATGAGTAAATTTGATTTTTCAGCCGAATATCTGCAGGCCGCTCAGATTAATATCAACTGGCAGCTGCTGGATAATAAGACCGTCATGATAACCGGAGCGACCGGACTGATCGGCAAGTATCTCATCGAGGTATTGCTGATGAGAAACCGCCTCAGAGGTCTGCATACCCGCATAATTGCGGTTGGTCGCAATAAGGAGAAATTCCGCGCCCGTTTCAAGGATGTTGAGGACAGTGAGCATCTGGTCTTTTACTGTCATGACGTCCAGAAGCCTTTCGATGACTTCAAAGAAAGAGTGGATGTCATCGTTCACATGGCCTCAAATACCCACCCCAAGCTCTACGCAACCGATCCCATCGGCACGGAAATGAGCAACATCCTGGGGACCTATTATCTGCTGCAACTGGCTGGGGCCAACAAGGGCTGCCGTTTTGTCTTTGCCTCCTCAGGCGACATCTACGGCGATAACCGCTCCGACAAGGAATTCATTGAAGAAACTGACTGCGGATACATAAACTGCAACACCCTGCGAGCCGGCTACATCGAAGGAAAGAGAGCTTCAGAGGCCCTTTGCAACGCTTATCGCGAAGCTGAAGGCATTGAGTTTGTCATTGCCCGTTTCTGCCGGCTGTATGGGCCGACCATGCAGCTCAGTGATTCCAAGGCCATTTCTCAATTCATCAACAAGGCCATTGAAAAGCAGGACATCGTCCTTAAGAGCAAGGGAACCCAGACTTTCTCCTATCTCTACATCTATGACGCCGTTACCGCCCTGCTGACGGTCATCTGCAATGGCGTTGACGGTCAGGCATATAACATCGCCGATAATGATCAGGCTCTGGCGCTCAAGCAACTGGCTGGAATTCTCGCCGAGATTGGCGAAAGCAAGGTCGTCTTTGACCTTCCTGACGAAATAGAACATAAGGGTGCTTCAACCTTCCAGAATGTCAAGCTGGACGGCCGCAAGCTTAAAAGTTTGGGCTGGGAAAGTGTCGTGGACATGAAAGAGGGCCTGAGATATACGGTTGAAAAGATCAGAGAGCTGATTTAGAAAGAGTGATTACATGTTAGAAGAATTAAAGGAAAGAGTATACAAGGCCAACATGGACCTGGTAGCCAAGGGTGTTGTCATCTACACCTGGGGCAATGTCAGTGAGATCGACCGGGAAAAGGGATTAATGGTCATTAAGCCCTCCGGAATCGACTATGACAAGATGAAGGCTTCCGACATGGTCGTTGTTGATGTTAAGACCGGTAAGGTAGTTGAAGGCGATCTCAACCCCTCATCCGATACCCCTACCCACCTGAAGCTTTACAATGCCTTCCCGCAGATCGGCGGCATTACCCATACCCATTCCACCTACTGCGTGGCTTTTGCCCAGGCCGGCAGAGACCTGAAGGCTCTTGGCACCACTCATGCTGATTCCTTCTATGGTGATGTACCCTGTACCCGCAGTCTGACCAAAGAAGAAGTGGAAAACGACTATGAAGCCAATACCGGTGAGGTAATCATCGAGACCATCAGGGAAAAAGGCTATGACGTCATGGCCATACCGGCTATCCTGGTCCGCAATCACGGCCCCTTTGCCTGGGGCAAGGATGGAGCCAGTTCGGTCTACAACGCCGTTGTATGCGAGAAATGCTGCGAGATGGCCCTGAAGAGCTTTGCCCTGAATCCGGAAGCGGAAATGCCGCAGTACATTCTTGACAAGCATTATTACCGCAAGCATGGTCCCAATGCCTATTACGGCCAGATCAAGAAGAGGCAGTAAGATGATACTTAAGGACCATCACGAACACACCTATTCGCTGGAAAAGATGCAGCAGCGGATACTGGGAATACTAAAATACATCGACCGGATCGCCCGTCAGAATAACATCCCCTATTATCTGGCCTACGGCACCCTGATCGGAGCCATCAGGCATAAGGGATTCATTCCCTGGGATGATGACGGAGATATCCTGATCACCAGGGAAAACTATGACCGGCTGATCGATGCAATCATCGCTGATAACGATGACAGATATAAGATGATGAGCATGAAGAACAATCCGGACTGGTTTACTTCCTGCGCCCGGGTCGTTGATACCCACACCAGCATCGGCTTACCGTATTCGCGGCTTTTGAAAAAGCATCATGTCTTTGTCGACATCATGCCGCTTGACGGCGTTCCCGAAAACAAGCTCGTCAGCAAGTTTCATTACGCCCTGATGAATGTTTATAAACTCATGGCAGTCTGCGCTGACCATGAATACGTTGTCGATTACGAGAAATATCCGACCATCAAGAAAATACTCAAGCCTATTGCCTCCATCAAGGGAGCGCGCTACTGGGGTGAAAGAGCCGACAAGCTGGCCCTCAAACGGGATTACAACACCTCTCATCTGATCGGTTACGGTACCGCCAACCGCCAGGAAGGCGAACTGACCAAGGAAGTCTATGCCTCCACGCTGGACGCTGATTTCTGCGATACCAAGCTGATGATACCGGTAGGCTATGATGAGATCCTGCGGAGCCAGTATGGTGATTACATGCAGCTGCCTCCTGAAGACAAGCGCAAACCGATTCACATCTTCGACATCTATGATCTGGGAGAAGATGAGTGATGATTTACTATCTGATGCAGATCGTCCTTTTGGGACTTGACTTCATATATCTGTTCATCAAACTGTTTCCCACCCGTCATAAGGTGGTTTTCCTGTCCCGGCAATCCAATAAACCCAGCAGCGACATTACCCTGATCGAAAAGCGGCTTCACGAAACTGACCCGAAGATTGAAACCGTCGTACTTTGCCGGACTTTGGATGGCGGCCTCAAAAACAAGATCAGCTACATCATGCACATGTTTGTCCAGATGTATCACATCGCTACCAGTGAAGTGGCGGTGCTGGATTCCTACTGCATAGTCATCAGCTGTCTGCACCATAAAAAAAGCCTGAAGGTCATCCAGATGTGGCACGGCCTTGGCTGCTTCAAGAAGTTCGGCTACAGCGTTCTGGGCAAAAGCGGCGGATCATCGCTGACCATTGCCCGGGCCATGCACATGCACGAGAAATATGACATGGTACTTACTTCCTCTCAGCATACCAAAAAAGCCTTCATGGAAGGCTTCAATGTTGCGGAAGAGAAGATGGTAATTGCGCCGCTTCCCAAGGTCGATCTGCTGCGCAACCATGAATACATGAGAGCAAAGGCCAATGAGATCAAGGAAAAGCATCCTCAGATGAAGCAGCGTTTCAACATCGTCTATGCCCCGACTTTCCGGGCTGACGAAACAAAGCTGAAAAAGGCCATTGAGGAGATGATCGATTACATCGATTTCTCACGATATAATCTGATACTGTGCCTCCATCCCATCAGCAAGATCGTCATTGACGATCCCCGGGTGATCATCGACAAGAATTATTTCTCCTATGAGATGGCTTCGGTTGGTGATGCCGTTATCAGCGATTATTCCGCTACTTCCTATGAAATGGCCATCATGGACAAGAAAATCTATTACTATGTCTTTGACCAGGATGACTATGACCAGGAAAGAGGCTTCTATACACCGCTGGAGGAATTCCCCGGTCCCAAGTGCCGTGATCTGAAGACTCTTTTCACGGAGATCGAAAAGCCTGATTATGATCAGCAGGCGGTAAGAGACTTCATTAACAGATACATCGATCCCAGCATAACCGACTGTTGCGGAAACATTGTCTCGCTGATCTTAAGGAAAAAATGAAATGTGCCAGAAACGGCACATTTTGATTTGGTATTTTATTATTGTTCATCCTCAGAATGAATTGGATTGAACAGGCAGAACTGCCGGTCGTTTCTGAGCATCAGCTCAAAGTTATCGCGCGCCTCAGGATACTGATGATATATCGACTTAAGCAGCTGCTTGATGCGCTGTCTTTCGGTATTGCCGTCATTGCCGCACAGATTTTTTGATATCGGCATTTCCAGCTGCTGGGAGAATCTGATGATGTCCTTTTCATAGGCATAGACCAATGGCCTGATCAGGATCATTCCCGATCTTTCCAGAAAGGTTTTGGGCTTGAAGGTAGCGACTTTACCGCCATGGATCATGTTCATGAACAAAGTCTCCAGAGCATCGTCATTGTGATGTGCGAGGGCCAGCTTGTTGCATCCCAGCTCCTTGGCAGCGTTGATGATGGCACCCTTGCGCAGCCGGGAACAGAGAGAGCAGGAGATCTTTCCGGCATTTGTCGGGTGAAGCTTAAGGATATCAGCGATCTGGGTCTGATGGATGAACAGTTCCAGGTCGTAGCGGCGGAAATAGTCGCGGATCTCTTCGATGCCTTCATTACCAAAACCCATGTCACAGTAAACGGGAACGATCTGGTAATTCTTATGTGAAAACTGCCGGTAAAGATGAAGGCAGTAAAGAAGAACGGAAGAGTCCTTACCGCCGGAAACACCGACGCAGATGCGGTCGCCGTCATTAATCAGTTCGTAATCCCTGTCCGCCTTGCGCAGACAGCCCAGTACCTTTTTAACGCTTTTCATACGCTTCTATTATAGCGAAATCAAAGAATTATGCTATTATTATACGGGTGAAAACATGGACGGAATCTTACTGGTAAATAAGCCGAAAGGCATCACATCCCATACCCTGGTTCAGAAAGTCAGAAAGAGACTGGGCATTTCCCGCATCGGACATACCGGTACGCTGGATCCCCTGGCCGAAGGACTGATGATCCTGACGGTGGGAAAGGCCACCAAGATCCTTCCCTTCATGTCGCACTTCTTCAAGGAATATGTTGCCACCATGAAGCTGGGCGAGCGTTCCGATACCCTGGACTGTACCGGTGAGATACTGCAGAAGCAGCAGGTGCCGTCTTTAAGTGAAAGTCAGATAGTTGAAGTGCTGAACAGTTTTCTCGGTGAGAGCGAACAGCTTCCGCCGATGTACTCCGCCAAGAAGGTCAATGGGGTGAAACTGTACGACCTGGCCCGCCGCCATCAGGAAGTGGAGCGAAAGAGCCAGAAGATCGTTATCAGGGAGATCGAACTGCTGGATCATCGCGATGATCAGATAACCTTCCGCTGCCTCTGTTCTACCGGTACATACATAAGAGTTCTGATTGAAGACATCGCTGAAAGGCTGAATACCATTGCCTTGATGAGCAGCCTGAAAAGGACCGCCATAGACAATTACCGGCTGGAAGACGCTCTGGAAATTGACGAGATAGACATCGATACCGCGCTCATACCGGCATATGAGGTACTGCGTGACTATCAGTATGTGGAACTGGAAGACATCAGTGATGTCATCAACGGCCGCCGCATTAAACTTGAAGAAAACGCCGCTGATGTGGTGATGATTACCCACCATGGTGAGGTTCTGGCCTGTTATCAGCGCCAGGATGAACTCCATTATTGCAAGAGAGGTTTATGGTAATGAGATACGACTGCTGCATAGGAAACTTTGACGGCGTCCATAAGGGACATCAGAGACTGATCGCTGCTACGGTAAAGCAAGCACGCGAACATGGCATGATCCCAGCCGCCATTACCTTCGATCCCCATCCGCTGGCTTTTCTAAGCGGAAAACAACAGCCGCTTCTGACCACTCTGGAACAGAAGAAACAGCTGCTTTATCGTTATGGGATTGAAGAAGTCATCATCTTTCCCTTTGATGAGGTAATTGCTCAGATGGCTGATAAAGACTTCATCCAGTTTGTCCTCAATGAAATGGAGATCCACTGTCTGTTGTGCGGAAGTGACTTCCACTATGGAAGCAGGGGAGCGGGAAACACCGAGAAGCTGATCAGCAGTCAGAACCGGAGATTTGAGGTCGAGGTAATTGAAGATCTTTTGGCTGATGGTCAGAAACTGTCCTCCACGATGATCAGAAAGCTCATTGAGGATGGCCGGATCAGCGAGGCGGTTAACTGGCTTGGCCATCATTACGAGATCGAGGGACCGGATAATGTGCTGCCGCCATTGGGAAAATACCTTATTGAAGATGATGGTCAGCAGAAACAGTACAGATTCAATCCCAACAGTCGGATCAGACGGATAAGCTTCATCAGTGAACTGTAGTACTGTCAATATCCGTATGGTTATGGTAAAATGATAAGGAGGTTTAAGTTATGGAATATATTGCTGCAAAAGGAAAAGATAACAACATCGGCATCATTGCCCTGTCCAATGCCGTTTTCTCCGGCATTGCCAGACACTGCCTTGACGATGACAGAGAAGTAAAGCCCTACCGTCCATTAAGCAGAAACTCTGTCAAGTGCCGGGTAGTTGAAGGCCGTATTCATCTCGATGTCGACGTCATGGTCAAAAACGGTTCCAACGTCTCCGATGTTGCCTCCAGAGCTCAGTCTCTGATCAAAAACAGCGTCGCGCAGATGACCGGATACTCCAATACCAGTGTAAACGTTGTCGTAAAGGGGTTCTTCAAGTAAACATGACCAGAAGAGAACAGCGCATCAGGATCATGACCTGCATATATCAGTATCTGTTAACGGGCAAGGATATTGATGACATATTCGCAGAAAACCTTGATGTCGACGACAAGGAATCGATTTCCTATATCATAAATACCACAGCCGGTGTTCTCAATAATCTTGATGAACTGATCAGCCAGCTGGAACCTTTTCTTACGGACTATCAGTTTGACCGCCTGGGCTATCTGGAGCAGTCCATTCTGCTGATGAGCGCCTATGAGCTTAGTCAGGGTGAGATCGATCGGCCGGTGATCATTAATGAAGCCATAGAGATAGCCAAGAAATACTGTGACAAGGACGCTCCGAAGTTCATTAACGGAGTTCTGGATAATCTATGAGTCAGAAGATCTGGTCAATAAGCCAGCTGGTAAGCTACATCAAGCAGCAGCTGGCGAATGACTTTGTATTACGCAACATATCAGTGCAGGGTGAAATCGGTAATTTTACCAATCATTTCAGCGGGCACTGGTATTTTACTTTGAAAGATGATAACGCGCTGATCAACTGCGCGATGTTCAAGGGCTTTAACAGCCGGCTGGATTTCATCCCTAAAAACGGAGACAGTGTCATTGCCACCGGCAATGTCAATATCTTTGAAAAGAGCGGACAGATGCAGATCGTCGTCAACAATCTCCAGATGGCCGGTCAGGGCGATTTCTATGCTCAGTTTGAAAGGACAAGAAAGAAACTGGAACCGCTGGGTTATTTCGCCCCGGAAAGAAAGAAACCGATACCGCCTTATCCCAGCCGCATCGCCGTGGTAACCGGTGCCAATACCGCTGCATTACAGGATGTCCGGATTACGCTGGGAAAGCGCTGGCCGGTAGAACTGCTGGAAGTCTACGCAACCGTACAGGGCAGGGAAGCAATCGAATCCGTGGTAAGTGCGCTAAGAGAAGCGGATAAACTGAAAGCCGATGTGATAATTCTGGCCCGAGGCGGCGGTTCCGTTGATGATCTGTGGTGCTTCAACGACGAAAACATCGCCGAAGCCATCTACCGATGCAACACTCCGGTCATAACCGGTATCGGCCACGAGATCGATACGACGATCGCTGACCTGGTTGCTGACCGCCGCGCTGCCACTCCGACCGCCGCTGCCGTAGCTGCCACTCCGGATTACCGGGAAGTATCGGCTGGTATTAATAAATGCCGTGACATACTGGAAAGCGCCCTTATCAGCCGGCTTAACCAGTACGCTCAGCTATTGGATTATGACTACAGTAAGCTGCTTGGCTTTAAAAGCCGGCTGCAGCAGCTTGATAACAGCATCAATAACAGCCGCAACATCCTTTCCCTGGCTTTGATGTCAAACTGCCGCAACGGTACTCATAAGCTTGAAAAGATCAGAGAAGAAATGAAGAATGCGTTGGTGATGAAGAATGTGGAAATCCGCAATCGCTTCAGTTCACTAAGCGCCTTGCTGGACAGCCTGTCGCCTTTGAAGACCATCAGCCGCGGGTACATAATCTCCCAGCAAAAGGGAAAGATAATCAAATCAGTCTGTCAGATCGATGAAAATGAAAACATCCGACTTACCTACAGCGACGGTAAGGTCGATGTAAGAGTAGTAAAGGAGTAACATCATGGAAGAAATGCAGCTTACCTTTGAAGAAGCGATCAACAAGTTAAATGAGATCACCAACCGCATCCAGAAGAGCGACTGTTCTCTCGATGAAAGTTTTGCCCTTTTTGAGGAAGGAGTCAAACTGGCTGATTACTGTGCCAGAAAACTTGATTCATATAACCAGAAACTCAACGAACTGACCGGAAAGCTGGAAAGCAGCAATGAACAGTAAGTTTGAGCGTTACCTGGAAGGGCTGATCAGAGAAGAATACATAGTTCATCAGGCAATGAACTATTCCCTTCTGGCCCGCAGCAAGCGCATCAGACCGCTTCTGATGCTGACGCTTCTGCAGGACCTTGGTGTCAGTGAAGAGCAGATGGAAAGATATTTTCCGGTTGCCGCCGCCATTGAATGCGTTCATACCTATTCGCTGATCCATGACGACCTGCCGGCTTTTGATGATGATGACTACCGCCGCGGTCAGCTCAGCTGCCACCGCAAATTCGGAGAAGAAACGGCTATTCTGGCCGGAGACGCTTTGCTGACTGATGCCTTTGATCTGGTTGCCGGAAGCGATTTTGACCCGGATAGAAAAGTTAAAGTCATTTCCCTTTTGAGCCGCTGCGCCGGTAGCAACGGCATGATCAAAGGCCAGGCGCTGGACATGCAGTTTGAAGGCAGAAGAGTTGCTCTTGACGATCTGGTAGCCATGGATGAACTGAAGACCGGCAGGCTTCTGATGTTACCTCTGCTTTGCGCTCTGGTTCTTACCGGTCACGATGAATACTATGATCTCTTCAGCAAAGTGGGAAAGTTGATCGGCATTGCCTTCCAGATCCAGGATGACATACTCGATGTTACCTCAAGTTCTCAACAACTGGGCAAGAGCACCAGTGATCGGGAAAATGACAAGGTGACCTATGTTTCCCTGCTCGGTATTGATGAAGCAAAGGAAAAGGTCAATGATCTGTTCAGTCAGGTCAGAGACCTGCTTGCCGGTAAGTATCCCGAAATACAGAAACTGCTTGACAGAGTTGAAAAAAGGACCTGGTGACCATGCGGCTTGATAACCATCTGGTAAACATCGGTCTTTTTACCACCCGCTCCCGGGCTCAGCAGGCGATCAGGGAAGGCCAGATAATCATAAACGGCCGGCCGGCACATAAAAGCGGGATGGAAGTTAACCAAAATGATGACATCCGCTTCGTCAAGCCGGAAATGACCTTTGTATCCCGGGGCGGTTATAAGCTTTGGGCGGCTCTGAATGCCAATGAAATTGATCTGAAGGACAAGACAGTACTGGACATTGGGGCCAGCAGCGGTGGGTTTACCGACTGCTGCCTGCAGGCTGGGGCTAAGAAGGTTTATGCCTACGATGTCGGTCATGACCAGCTGGACTCATCCCTGCGCAGAGACTCCCGAGTATGTGTGGGTGAAGGAATTAACTGCCGGAATCTGAAAGCACAGGATTTTTCTGAACCGATTGATTTCATCTGCATGGACGTTTCCTTCATCAGCTGTACCAAGATGCTGGATGCCATTGAGTCAGTCCTACGAAAAGAAGGTGAGGCCGTCATCCTGTTTAAACCGCAGTTTGAAGTCGGTCCGCGCTATCTCAATGGACAGGGCATTGTGTCAGATGCTAGAATAACAAAGGAACGCCTGGATGAGACCATCGCACTGATCCGGGAAAAGAACATGGAAGCTGTCTCGGTTATCGATTCACCGATCAAGGGCGGGGACGGCAATAAGGAATATTTGATTTATCTGCGCAAGAAGTAACAATCAGGCATTATAGAGGTGCATTTACATGATTGAAAGCTTACATATTAAGAACTTTATCCTGATTGAGGAACTGAACATCGAATTCAAGGACGGCTTCAGCGCTTTCATCGGCGAGACCGGCGCCGGCAAGAGCATTTTCATTGACGCCATCGGCATTCTGCTAGGCAGCAGGCTGACCACGGCAATGATCCGTAAGGATTGCGAGCGGACACTGATTGAAGGCAGTTTTACCGTTGACGAAAGGATCCGCGGGATTCTGGAAGAGGCCGGTTTTGACAGTGATCAGCTGATAGTTTCCCGTTCACTGAGCGCTGACGGCAAGAGTGCCATCCGCATCAATCAGCAGCTGACTACCGTAGGCTTTGTCAGGGATCTTTTTGCCCCCTGCATCGACATTCACTCTCAGAATGACAATCAGTACCTGCTCAATGAAAAGTACCACCTGCAGCTTCTGGATGAATACTGCGGCAGCGAAGAACTGCTGAAAAAGACTTCCGAACTCTACCGCAGCTATCATCAGCTGGAAAAGAGAGAAAAGGAACTGGAAGCCACCAGTTTCAACGAATCGCAGATCGAAATGATCCGCTATCAGATAGACGAAATCGAGCGGCTGGAGATCAGTGAACTTGACGAAGACGAAGTTATTGAGGGAAAACTGAAAATGGCTGCCGAAAAGGAAAAGGTCATGAAGAGCATCGAGGAGATCCGCGACCTGTTTTCCAATGACGGCATTCTGGACAAACTCTATGCATTTAACAGGCTTTCTTCATCTCTGGCTTCTCTAGAGGTAATCTCCCCGAACATTCAGAAGATAAATGATGCCTATTACGAGATCAGCGACAACTATGAGACGATGATGGACGCGCTGGGATCAAATGACATTGATGAAAATGAGATCAACCGGCTTAATGAACGGCTGTTTCAGCTGCAGAAAGCCAAGCGCAAGTATAATACGACCCTCAAGGGATTACAGGAATACCGCCAGCAGCTCAACCACCAGATCGAGGAATATGATAACCGCGATTTCATCCTTTCTCAGTTAAAAAAGCAGAAGGACGAGGCCTATCTGGCTTATCAGAAGGCTGCTGAACAGCTTTCCCAGCTGCGCCGTCAAAAAGCGGTAAGTCTGCAGGCTGACATTGAAAGGCAGCTCAATGACCTTTCCCTGCCTAAGGCGCGCTTCGTGGTCGAGTTTAGTGAAGGAAAGCCATCGGCAAAAGGCAGCGATGAAGTCCGCTTTACCATTTCGATGAACAGCGGACAGAATCTGCAGCCTCTGGCTAAGGTAGCCAGCGGCGGTGAGGTCAGCCGGCTGATGCTGGGGTTAAAGGTCATCTTTGCCCGGCTTCAGGGCAGCCGCTGCATCATCTTTGATGAGATCGATACCGGGGTATCCGGTTATGTCGCTCTTAACATCGGCTTGAAGATGCACCAATTGGCTAGAGACATCCAGGTCTTTGCGATCACGCATCTGCCCTCGGTGGCGGCCTGCAGTGATAATCACTATCTCATCAGCAAGAAACAAAGCGAGCAGTCCACTCAGACAACCGTCGAACTGCTTGATGAGCCGGGTTTCATTGAACAGCTGGCCATCCTGTCCTCCTCAGCCGTCTCTGAGACGTCCCTGAAGGCAGCTGAGGAACTGTTGGAAAACGCCAGAGCGCGCTGTCAGGAAGAAGCATGAAGACGGTAAGCGAAGCCATTGAGGATTATCTCTATTCCATAAGGGTCATCGAGAATAAGGCAGCTAACACCGTTACTTCCTATCAGAACGACCTTAAGCGCTATGAGGATTATCTGAAGCGCTTTGAAATAACGGACATTACCGAGGTAAATTCCCAACTGATCCAGGAGTTCATCGGCGATGCCCTAAGCGAACTGTCACGCTCATCAGTAACCCATCTGATCACTACCCTGCGGGGATTTCACGGTTATCTGTTTCTGACCTATAATATTCCCTCACCGATGGGAAGTTTGAGCATCCGCCGGACTCAGGATCATCTGCCGCTGTTTCTCAATGAAACCGACATGAATAAATTGTTGGAAAGCTGTGATCTCAACGATCCGAAACAGTATCTGCATCATCTGATCCTGCAGCTGATCTACGTATCGGGACTGCGGGTATCAGAACTGTGCAACCTGCAGATAAAGCAGGTTAACCTGTCCCACAGCCAGTTGCGGATTTTCGGAAAAGGTTCAAAGGAACGGCTGGTGCTGATCAATGATCAGACCTGTCAGATGATGAACCACTACTTCACTTTCATCCGTCCCGGCTTCAATCGAAAGAAAAACAATTCACTGTTTTTTATCAACCATCTCGGTAATCCCGTCAACCGCCAGTATGTCTTCAATCTGATCAAACAGAAGGCGGAAGAATTAGGGCTTAATACCGCCATTTCACCCCATAGCCTGCGCCACAGTTTCGCTACCCACATGCTGGCCAGCGGTGCTGATTTACGCAGTGTGCAGGAATTGCTGGGCCACAGTGACATCTCTACGACCCAGATCTACACCCATGTACAGAACGAACAGCTCCGGAAAGCCTATGATCTGCTTCCCCGAGCTGAGAGAAATGAGAATACGGAATTTAAGGAGGAAGAGAAAAATGTTCAGAACATTAAGTGAATGCAAAAAGTTCATTGAGGAAAACGGCATTGAGATTATCGACTTCAAGATGGTCGACATTGACGGCCGCTGGCGCCATGTATCCATCCCGGTAGAAAGGTTTACCGAGAATACCCTGAAATACGGCATCGGCTTTGACGGTTCCAACTATGGCTTTGCCCCGGTAGAAAACAGCGACATGGTCTACATTCCTGACCTTTCTACCGCCTTTCTGGACAGTTATGCGGAAGTAAAAACGCTGGTCATGACCGGTGATGCCAAAGTCATCGGCAAGGACAGCAACTACGACTTTGATCAGTATCCCCGTAATGTACTGAGAAGAGCGACTGAATATCTGAAGGAAAGCGGAATCGCCGACGAAATGCTGATTGGACCGGAATTTGAATTCAACATCTTTGATAATCTGCGCTTAAGGATCAGACCAAACCTGATTAATTATGAACTGACCAGTGATGAATCCACCGTAAATGAAGACGGCATATTTGGCGGTGAAAGCCCAAAGTATCAGATTCAGCATAAGGCCGGCTATCACGCTGATCTGCCTTCTGACAGTTTCTATGATCTGCGTTCCCGAATGGCCTTGGAAATCCAGAAACAGGGCATCAAGGTCAAATACCATCACCATGAAGTCGGAGCCTGCGGTCAGCAGGAGATCGAAGTTGAGCTTTGCGAAGTAAACAAGATGGCCGACAATACCATGAACATCAAGTACGTGGTCAAAAATGAAGCCCAGAGAGACGGTAAGATTGCTACCTTCCTGCCCAAGCCGGTTTATGGCGAAGCCGGTAACGGAATGCATGTTCACATGCTGCTTAAAAAGGACGGAAAGCCGGTATTCTATGACGCTGAAGGCTATGGCGGTCTCTCTCAGACAGCTCTGTGGTTCATCGGCGGTTTACTCAAACACGCCAGAAGTCTGTGCGCCATTACCAACCCGACTTCCAACAGCTACCGCCGTCTGGTCCCGGGCTTTGAGGCACCGGTGACCATCGGTTATGCCATGGCCAACCGCAGTGCCGTTGTCCGCATTCCCGCCTATGTAAAGAATCCGGATGAAAAACGCTTTGAACTGCGCAATCCTGACGCTACCACTAATCCGTATTACTGCTATGCGGCTATACTGATGGCCGGACTGGATGGAATCAGAAACCGGATCGATCCCAAGGCGAATAACTGGGGACCGTTTGACTTCAATCTCTACAACCTCTCCGATGAGGAAAAGAGCAGAATTCAGTCATTGCCGGCCTCATTGCCGGAAGCTCTGCAGGCACTCAAAGATGACCATGAATACCTCATGCAGGGAGGCGTATTCTCAGAAAGACTTCTGAACATCTGGATCAGCCGCAAGGCCAAAGAATATGAAGAGATCGAAAGGATACCGCATCCGGCGGAAATTGCCAAATACCTCGATCTGTAGAAAAAGACAACTGACAGCTGGCTGTCAGTTGTTTATTGATAAATCGTCAAAGCGGTTCTATAATGAGTAAACGAATTAGAAAAAGAGGCGATCTGATTGGGAATTATTGAATTACTGCTGCTTGGCGTCGGCCTGGCCATGGACTCCTTTGCGGTATCCATCTGCAAGGGGATGGCTGTCCAGAAATTATCCGTAAAACAGTGTCTGACCTGCGGCATCTGGTTTGCCGTATTCCATTTTGCCATGCCTCTGATCGGTTATCTGGTAGGCTCGGGATTTGAGACCTTCATTCATTCCTATGCCCCCTGGATAGCCTTTGGATTACTGGCATACATCGGCATTTCGATGATAAGAGAAGCCCTGGAAGATGACGAAGAAGAAGCCGATGCCAACTTCAGCTTCAAAAACATGCTGATGCTGGCAATAGCCACCAGCATTGATGCACTGGCTGTCGGCGTTACCTTCGTAGCTGTACCCGTAAAGGTCCTTTCCGGCAGTCCGATGGTAAATACCATTTTTGCCTGCGTTGTGATTGCTCTGATCATTTTTGTGATTGCCTTCAGCGGCGTCATCATCGGAAATCAGTTTGGCAAGCGCTACAAGTCCGGTTCCGAGGTACTTGGCGGAACAATTCTGATCTTCATCGGCATCAATACGCTGATCGATTCAATCAACAACACCAGCGAAAACGCCACAATATATTCACTGCTGATACCGCTGGTAGGAACGCTGATCGGTTCCGGCTATGTCTATGTCAGAGGTAATAAGCTGACGGAAAAACTGCGCGTCATTCTGGCTGGCGGATCCATCGGCATCATGATGTCAATTACCGTCTGGGGACTGATTGAGCCTTCATTCCACTTCCACATTGATCAGGAAAAGCAGAAACCGCTGATCATCTTCCTGATATTCCTTTTAGGAGTGATCCTGCAATATGGCATCGACCATCTGGTTCCCCATACGCATGCCTTTTCCGAACTAACGGAAGGCATGAAGAGTGAGATGGACCATTCCTTCCGGGTCATGATGTCAGAGGTCATCCATCACATTCCTGAAGGCTTTGCCCTGGGAGCGGTATATGCCGGCTACTATCTGGAAAGCGGCTGGATCTCATCATCAGCGGCCATCATCATGGCAATAGGCATCGCCATTCAGAACTTCCCGGAAGCACTGTTTGTCGCCCTGCCGATCAGGGAAAAAGGAGAGCAGATCGGAAAGGCCTTCATGATGGGCTGCATATCAGGCATATCGATCCCGATAGTCGGCGCCATTACCATCGCCATTACCATGCTTCTACCACAGTTTCTGCCTTATATTCTGGCGCTGGCCGGCGGCTCGATGATCTTCAATGCCGTTGAAGAGATCCCGACAATGGCGGTTGATGAGGATAATGACAAGTCGACGATTGCGTTCATCATCGGTTTTGCCCTGGTAATGCTGATGTTCTTTATTAAATGAAAATGTTCCGGTCAAATGGCCGGAACATTTCCTTTTGTGATCGAATAGTAGATTAGATCTCTTTCGATGCCAAGATAGGTCATTTCCCTGGCAGAATAATGGTCATAGGACATCCCGCATTTTTTCATGACTGCTTCTGACGCCTTGTTTTCGGGAAAGAAGGAAGCGTAGACTATCTTCATCTTTCTTTCTTCAAAAAGGTAGTCAAGAAAGCACCTGAGCGCTTCCGTGACGTAACCGCGGTTCCAATAACGCGAACCAATCCCGTAGCCGACTTCGCAACTGTCCGGCTTTTCATCAAAATACAGAATGATGCCGATCATCTGGCCGGTTTGCTTAAGCCGGATGGCAAACATTCCTTGACTATTGACATAATTGCTGATGTCCACATCTTCCTCCTTTTCTGCGTAACGGCAGACAAAGGTTTTCAGAACTTCACAGTCATGAGAAATGTTGGTGAAGTAATCATGGCGGTCATCTGGCGTTAGCCGGTCAATTATGAGTCTTTCCGTTTCCATGAATCTCCCTTTAGTCAAGCGTGATCTCGCCATTGCCGGAAATGTCGATGGCTTCGCCTAGATAGGTAGGAAGCGGTTTGAAAAGGCACCATAAAAAGTCCTTGCAGCGGCCGGCACATTCCCGGATGTCCCAGTAAAGCTGTGACATGAAGCGGTGTCCCACCGCTATGGTACCTTCAGCCTGGATTCCTAACGCCTTGGCGTCATAGAGAGCCCGGTAAAGATGATACTTCTGGGTTACCACTACCGCCTTATTGACGCCAAAGACGGCCTTAGCCCGGTACATTGTTTCGTAAGTGGAAAAACCGGCGTGATCAAGAAAGATGTCCTCAGAGGCCACTCCATGGGCGATGGCATAGCTTCGCATGACATTTACCTCATCATAATCAGACTGCCCATGGTCGCCGCTCATCAGGATCTTGGGCGCTACACCGGCCTTGTAGAGCCTGATCGCGGCATCCAGACGGTCTGATAATAATGGCGAAGGTGAATCACCCCAGACCCCGCAGCCCAAAACGATGATGCACTGATATTCATCACTTTCCAGTGAGTTTTCAACAGAGCGCATACGTGGCCTTGATGAAAGACAAACAATCAGATTCATCGTAATTGTCAGAATCATCACCAGAATGATAAAGATGAGCAGCAGCCTGATCATCCCAGTAAATAATGATGTCTTACCCTTTTTTGACAAAAAGATCACTCCTTCGCTTTAAATATTAGCACATTAAACAGCTTAATTAATATATCCCATAAGAAAAGCACGGCTTGTGCCGTGCCTGTTTCTCTGCTTAAGCTTTCTTTTCCTGAGACTGCTGTTTCTGCTGTTTTTCCGCTTCTTCAGCTTCCAGCACGCGATAGGCAACCTTTCCGACCAGTGTCTTGGGCAGTTCATCGCGGAATTCGATCTCTCTGGGCATGGCATACTTGGCTATGCGCTGAGAGCAATAGGACAGGATCTCCTGCTTGATGGAATCATCAGCAACGATACCGGGTCTGAGAACGATGAAGGCCTTGACTCTTTCCATGCGGTAGGAGTCCTTGACGCCGATGACGCAGCTGTAGAGTACCTTCGGATGGCCGTCAATGACATTTTCTACCTGAGAAGGATAGACATTGTAGCCTGAGGTGACGATCATTCTCTTGATCCTCTGCTTGAAGTAGACGAACTTGTCCTCATCCATGTAGCCGAGGTCGCCGGTATGCAGATAGACTTCGCCGTTGGCGTGGATCTTCAGGGTATCAGCGGTTTCTTCGTCGTTTTTCAGATAGCCGAGCATGACGCTGGGGCCGGAAAGGCAGATCTCGCCTTCCTCGCCGACCGGTACTTCTTCAGTAGTACCGGGCTTGCAGATGATATAGTCGGTATCAGGGAAGCCGACGCCGATGGACCCTTTCTTATAGGTGTCATATGGGGTAAGGCAGCTGGCGGTGACACATTCAGTGGTGCCGTAGCCTTCACGTACCTGGATATTGGCGTTGTGCTGGTGCAGGAACTCATCAACCTTGGCTTTCAGCTCAATGGACAGTGAGTCGCCGCCGGAGAACATGCCCTTCAGGAAGGACAGGTCAGCGCCTTCCAATCCCTTGGTCCTTAACAGGGCCTCAAACAGGGTAGGAACGCCGGCAATGTAATTAGGCTTCTTCTTGATGAGGTTCTGCGCGTAGGTCTTGACAGAGAACTGCGGGATCAGGATCAGGCCAATGCCGTTGGTGATGCAGGTATGGATACCGATGCCTAAGCCAAAGCCATGGAAGACCGGCATGACAGCCAGGATCTTGTCGCCCTTGCTGACCGGGCAGCCGAAGGCACCGATGGTCTGCAGGCTCAGGGCATTGAAGTTGAGGTCGGTAAGCATGATGCCCTTATTGGTACCGGTGGTTCCGCCGGAGTAGAGGATGGCGGCAACCCGGTCGATCTTGAATTCAATATGGGGAAGGGGTAACGGGTACTTCTTACCCATGTGGATGAATTCCTTCCACTTCAGGGAGTAGGCCTTGTTGGGATAACCGGCATACTTGTCACCCTGCTTTAACTGGAAGGGCACCTTGAGATAGAACGGCAGTTCATCGGCAACGGTAGCCATGATGATGATGACCTGATGGTCACACAGCGATCTGGCAGCAACGACCTTGTCGTAGAACTGGTCCAGAGTCAGGATGGCCTTGGACTCGGAAATGTTCAGGTAGTAGGTGATCTCCTCCTGCGCGCTTAACGGGTGGACCATGTTGGCAATGGCACCGATGCGGCTGATGGCATAGAACATGTCGACAGCCTGCGGACAGTTAGGCATGCAGATGGTAACGGCATCGCCTTCACGGATGCCGATGGCGGTAAGAGCCTTGGCAGTATCTTCGATCTTGCGAATGAGATCGGAATAAGAGGTCTTCTTGCCCATAAATTCATAAGCTTCTTCGCTGTAATGCTTGGAAGCGGTATTGGCCAACATTTGATACATGGTTTCCGGACGATAGTTTACATCGTGCTTCTTTTCAAAGAAACCATCAAATCTCTCTTTTTCGTACATTTTTTTTCCTCCAACAGTTAAAATACTACCATAAATAAGCTAGGTATTCTATATTTATTTATTTTCCCTCATCCTGTATAATGACATGGTGAAAGTAGGGAAGTTATGTTTCTAAAACAGATACGTTTACAGGGATTCAAATCCTTTGCCAATAAAACCATCATAAACTTCGATTCCGACTACATCGGTATCGTCGGTCCCAACGGCTGCGGCAAGAGCAATATCATCGATGCCATCAAGTGGGTATTGGGTGAACAGTCAGCCAAGAACATGCGCGGAACGACCATGACCGATGTCGTTTTTGCCGGCTCTGAAGGCAAGCGCGGCGTCAACATGGCTGAAGTAACGCTGGTCTTTGATAACAGCCGCCATTATCTTAATTCGCAATACGAGGAACTGGAGATCACCAGAAGACTGTCCCGCGACGGCAGCGTTTCCGAATATCTTCTGAACAATTCACCCTGTCGTCTGAAGGACATCGTCGATCTGACTCTGGATACCGGGCTTTCCCGGGATTCCCTGTCGATGATCTCCCAGGGCACCATCCAATCCTTTGCCGATGCCCGGCCAATTGACAGAAGGTCGCTTTTTGAGGAAGCCGCCGGCGTTGCCAAGTACAAGAAGAGGAAACTGGAATCCCTCAGCAAGCTGCAGCGCACCCAGGAAAACATCGACCGTCTGAATGACATCGTGGCTGAACTTTACCGTCAGGTCGCTCCATTGGAAAAACAGGCCAAAAAGGCGGAGGAATATGCCGTAAAGAAAAAGAGACTGACGGAGATCGAGGTCGCCGTCATCGTCAGCAACATCCAGAACATCACCAGCGACCTGCAGACCATCGAAAAGCAGCTGTTTGATCTGGAATACCAGGAAACCACTACCAAGGCTTCCGTCCAGATTCTCGATAACGATTCCTCAGCACTGAAAGAAGAGATAAATAAGATTGATGCCGATGTTCAGCTGCTGCAGGACAAGCTGTTAAGGATCCTTGATGAGGTACAGATTCTGGAAAAGCGCAAGGTTGAGGTCGACGAGAAGAGAAGATATCTGAAGGAAACCGGTACCACTGAGGATAAGATCAAGGAGACCAAGCAGTTGCTGGACAACGCCTATGAGGAATACCAGGACCGCCTTAACCGCAATGATGCCCTGAATACTGAACTGGAACTCTTGTCAAATCAGCTCAATGACATCAACTTCACCATCAACGAAAACCAGCAGAAGAACCTTCAGCTGGTTTCCCGCTACAACCAGCTTAACAGCCGGCAGTCGGTATTGGAAAACATGATCAGTTCACCATTTGCCAACCAGCAGGGTGTCAATACCGTCATTAAGAACAAGACTGTTCTTCCGGGCATCCATGACGCTTTGAGCAATCTGATAAAGGTTGATGACGGTTATCAGCAGGCCGTTTCCCAGGCTCTGGCTGCGGCCCTGTACCATATCGTGACCAAAGATGTGGAAAGCGCCAAAAGCGCCATCCGCTTTTTGAAGAATAACAAGTCCGGTAACGCCACCTTCCTGCCTCTTAACGTGCTTAAGCCACGCTATGTCAACAAGGACCATCTGTTCATCTGCGAAAACACCCCGGGTTTCCTGGGGCTTGCTTCCGATTTTGTCGACTGCAAGGAGATGTTTGATGTTGTCGTGCTGTCCTTATTGGGCAACGTACTGGTAACTGAAGATCTGGACAGCGCCACCGAACTGGCCGGCCGGCTTAACTATGGCTACAAGGTCGTGACTCTGGATGGCGATGTCATTTACCGGGGTGGCACGCTTTCCGGCGGCTATAACCGCCAGACCGATTCGCCGCTGACCTATAAGATGCAGTTGGACGAAGTAAGAAAGCAGCTTTCTGACCTGCAGCTGGAAATGGATTCCCTCAATGGCACCATCAACAAGCTTTCCAAGGACCGGGAAGAAAAGGATAACCAGCGCGTTGCCGTCAAGGTCCAGCTGGCCTCCCTGAAAGAACTGGTCGATATCAAGCGCGACAAGTACGAAAAGCTCAAGGAGGAATATGACCGCATCAAGCCTGACGATGAGCAAAACAGCGAAAGCTTCGCTGATGAACTGATCTCCTCGCTTAACCGTGCCTATGCCGCCAAGGATGACCTGACTTCTCAGATCAGACAGAAAAGAGAAAGACGGATCGCAGCAGCCAACGAATATCAGCGCAAGTACAATCAGCTGCGCCAGGCGCGCAATGACCAGATCGAGATCATCAACAAAACCAATGAGATCAAGATCGAACAGGCTTCTCTTCTGGCCAACCGCGACAATCAGCTGGAAAGACTGGCCCGCGACTATTCACTGACTTATGAATACGCTGCCGGACAGCAATATGATGTCCAGCTTGATGAAGCCAAGGATGAGGTCATCAGGTTAAGGCAGGAGATCGAAGAACTGGGCAACATCAACCCGGATGCACCGAAGTCCTATCAGGAAGTCAATGAGCGCTATACCTTCATGACTTCTCAATTAAACGATCTTACCGAATCGAGAAACAAGCTGCTTGAAGCCATCAATGAGATGGATGAGGTCATGACCAGCCAGTTCTCGGAAGCCTTCAATAAGATCAATTCCTCACTTTCTGAGGTATTCTCGATCCTATTCGGCGGCGGCAAGGCCAAGCTGGTACTGGAAGATCCCAACGACATTCTCAATACCGGCATTGACATTGATGTCCAGCCACCGGGAAAGAACATCCAGAACATCAGGCTGTTCTCCGGCGGTGAAAAGAGTCTGATCGCCATCTGCGTGCTGTTTGCCATCCTGAAGGCCAGACCGGTACCGTTATGCGTTCTCGATGAGGTCGAGGCCTCTCTGGACAGCGGCAATGTCGACCGTTTTGCCCGCTACATCCACCAGTTCTCCAAGGATACCCAGTTCGTGGTCATTACCCACCGTCCGGGTACGATGACTGAGTGTGATGTTCTCTACGGAATCACCATGCAGCATAAGGGTGTTTCTACTGTTTTGAAAGTAAAGCTGAAGGAAGCCATGCAATACGCCGGGGAGGAAAAGGATGAGCAGTAAGCGTTCATTTAACGATTATCTCGATAACAACCGCAAGATGACCCTCTCTGACCGCATCATCTCCCTTTTAGGCGGCAAGACCAGCAATAACGATGACATCTATGAACAGCTTCTGGTACTGCTTATCCAGGCTGATGTCGGAGTTGACACTTCAGAAGAAATCATCGATCAGCTGAAGGAGCAGATGCTGCAGGAATTCCTGCCCTCTAGCCGTCAGATCGTCGACAAGCTGGCAGAGATCATGATTGATTACTATCATGACGCTCCCGCAAGCGATGCATCGCTGATCATGTTGGTCGGCGTCAACGGCTCCGGAAAGACGACCACGATATCCAAACTGGCTGATCTTTACCGCCGTAAGGGCAAGAAAGTCGGATTGATCGCTGCCGACACCTTCCGGGCCGGAGCGGTTTCTCAGCTGCAGAGTTGGGCCGAAAGGTTATCAATTCCCTGCATCAGCGGCAAGGAAAACGCCGATCCGTCCAGTGTGTTGGTTGACGGCTGCCGTTATTTCCGGGAGAATCCGGTTGACATCATCATTGCCGATACCGCCGGAAGAATGCAGAACAAGAACAATCTGATGAAGGAACTGGAAAAGATGATCCGGGTGACCGCCCGGGAAGTCGGACAGGAAAACATGGAAGTTTTGCTGACGCTGGATTCTACCATCGGCCAGAATTCCCTTTCGCAGGCGGAGGGTTTCCTGGCTTCCGGCAAGCTCAACGGCATCATCCTGACCAAGATGGACGGTTCCTCCAAGGGCGGCATCGTACTGGCGGTTAATCATAAGTACAAACTGCCGGTACGTTATCTTACCTTTGGCGAAAACATCGAAGCCATCGAAGAGTTTGACATTGAAGAATACATCAACTCTTTAGTAAAGGGAAAATAAATGGATCGCTTTGAATTCGTCAATGAACTGCTGCCGTTCTACGATAAGCTGCTGACCGGCCGCCAGCAGCAGATCGCCAAACTGTACTACTATGAAGACCTCTCCCTTTCTGAGATTGCGGAAAATCTTGATATCAGCCGCAACGCTGTTCATGATACAATAAAAAAGGTAGAGAATCTTCTTACCGAATATGAAGATAAACTGGGGTTATATGCCGCCTACAACCGGAGATCTGAGCTCTACGAAAGCCTCAGCGGACACGTTGATGAGGCCGGCAGGAAAATAATCGATGAATTGATTAAAATGGAGGATTAGTACTATGAGTAAAGTAATGGCCGTCAACGCCGGCAGTTCATCACTGAAGTTCAAACTGTTTCTGATGCCACAGGAAGAAGTTCTTACTGAAGGCGTCGTTGAAAGAATCGGCATGGAAGATGCCATCTTCACCATCAAAGTTAATGGTGAGAAGAAGAGAGAAGTTCTGCCGATCAAGGATCATCAGCAGGCGGTCAACATGCTGCTGGATGCCCTTATCAGCAACGGCATCGTCAAGGATCTCAAGGAGATCAACGGTGTCGGCCACCGCGTGCTCCACGGCGGGGAAAAATATCCCGAATCAGTAGTCTGTACTGAAGAAGTTGCCCAGGATATCCTGGACATGAAGGACCTCGGACCGCTGCACATGGTAGCCAACTATACCGGCTATGCCGCCTTCCACAATGCCTTACCGGAAGTCGGACACGTAACCGTCTACGATACTTCCTTCCATCTGACCATGAAGCCGGAAGTCTACCTCTATCCGATCCCGCTGGAATACTATGAAAAGTACAAGGTCAGGAAATACGGCTTCCACGGGACTTCTCATAAGTACATCACCTACAGATACGCTCAGCTGGTCAACAAGGATGTCAAGGATTCCAACATCATCACCTGCCATCTGGGCAACGGCGCTTCCCTGGCTGCCATCAAGGCCGGTGAAGTCGTCAATACTTCGATGGGCTTTACTCCGCTGGCCGGCATCATGATGGGCGGCCGCAGCGGTGACGTTGACCCCTCGATCATCCCCTATCTGATGGAAAAGACCGGTCAGTCCGCTGAGGAACTGATCAACACCTTCAACAAGAAGAGCGGTTTGCTGGGCATTTCCGGCGTCTCCAGTGATGCCAGAGACATTCAGGCTGCCGTTGACAAGGGCAATGAAAGAGCCATTCTGGCCCGCAAGATGTACGCTCAGCGCGTTTCTTCCTTCATCGGTTCCTACTTCGTTCAGTTAGGTCATACCGACGCCATCGTCTTTACCGCCGGTCTGGGCGAAAATGACAAGAATGTCCGTAAGGAAGCCTGTGATCTTTTGACCGAAGCTCTGGGTGTCAAGGTTGATGAGGAAATCAACAACAATGCCAGAGGCAAGGAAATCAAGATCTCCACACCCGATTCCAAGATTGACGTCTGGGTAATTCCGACCGATGAGGAGATCATGATCGCCCGCGACACGGTCCGGCTGCTGCATCTTAACTAAAACAATGAAAGCACAGAAATGTGCTTTTCTTGTAGGCCTGTCAATACAAAACATGAGCAGTTATGATAAAATGAAGGCGGTGATAAAAATGGAATTCAAGGACATCAGAAGAATAATTCAGCAGCACGATTCAATCGTCATTTACCGGCACATCAACCCGGATTACGACGCCTTTGGCGGTCAGCTGGGTTTAAAGCATCTCATTAAGGTAAATTTTCCCGATAAGAAAGTTTATTGTTACGGCAAAGAGATGCTCGATAATCCCAGCTATCTGGAACCGATGGATGAAGTCAGCGAAGAGGTCATCCGCAATTCACTGGTCATTACCGTTGATACCTCGACCAACGCCCGCAGCGATGATCAGAGTTTTCTTTTAGGAAAACAGATCCTCAAGATCGACCATCATCTGCGTTCTGAGGAAGTTACTCCCTACGCTTATGTTGACCCCGAGGCATCATCAGTATGTGAGATCATAACCAGAATGGCCATGGAACTGGGCTGGATCGTTTCCCAAAGAGCAGCTGAACTGCTTTTCGGCGGCATGCTGACTGACTCCTGCCGTCTTTCCATTCCCAACGTGACCGGCGATACCTTCCGGGCGGCTGCCTTCCTGGCCGATCAGCTGATCGACATCTCCTGGGTCAACCGCTGCGTCTTTGATAATGACATTGAAGGCTTCAAGGCTGGTGTCGCATTTGAAAACAAGATTCAATTCGCCGATGATCTGGCCTATTTCAGGACAAGCATTAATGACATGCACGAATTCGGTCTTACTGACGGTGAGATCAAGGATTATGTCGACCTGATGGCTAATATAAAGGGTGTAGACAAGTATGCCGTCTTCGCCCAGATGGAAAACGGCAACTATACCGTCTCCCTGCGCTCCCACACCGCTTCGGTAGTCCACATCGCCAATAAATACGGCGGCGGCGGGCATGCTCTGGCTTGCGGAATTCCGGAAGTAACAGCTGAGCAGGTAGAGGAGATAATCGATCTGTTAATAAAGGCCAGGTAAAATGACAGTCTTACTGCACAACCGCAGCTGTTACAGCATCCTCAGTTCAACGATAACTGTCGATAAGCTGATCAGTTTTGCCAAGGATAACGGCTACCGATCCATTGCCCTGACTGACATGGGCAATCTTTTCGGTGCCTGTCAGTTCATCAAAAAGTGCAGTGAACAGTCCATCCAGCCGATACTGGGTCTGGAAACAACGGTAGAAATTGATGACAGGAGCTTCAGCTTCCTCATCTATCCGAAAAACGCCTCCGGCTATCTTAAACTGCTTTCTCTCAGCGAAAAGCTGGCTTATGACGGTGCCATCACCATGAATCAGCTGAAGGAACTTTCCGGCGAATGCCTGATCGTTTTGGGCTATCTGAACGGCTACCTGCATCATCTGATCATGCAGAATCAAATGGAAAAGCTGCAAACGGTCATGGAAAGGCTGCCGGAAGGCTGGTATGTAGCCTTACCGCCGGCTAACGGAAACATGGACTACAGCCGCTATCGGGAGATCATCATCCCGCTGGCCGGCCGCCTTAAGAGAAGACTATTACCCCTTAAGCTGGCTGTATACACCAACAAGGAAGAATTTGAAGCCTATCAGACTGCTTTGGCCATCGGTAATCAGACGACTGTCAGCGATGACCAGCTGGTCTTTAATGACGATGGAGCATTGATGAGTGCTCAGGAAGCTGAGCGCTGCTTCAGCTTTGAGGAACTTTTGGAAACCGATAAGTTTGCCGCTCTGATCGATCTTAACCTGGAGCGGATCCACGCCCAACTGCCTCATGATCTTTCTGAAAACGGCCTGAGCGACCGGGAATATCTCCGCCAGCTCTGCCAGAGCGGACTTAATAAGCGCCTTAACGGCCGCAGCGACCCTAGTTACCAGAAACGGCTGGATTATGAGCTTTCGATCATCAGCCAGATGCACTTTGAAAACTACTTTCTCATCGTGTATGACCTGGTATTACAAGCGCGCAGGCAGGACATCAACATCGGACCCGGCCGCGGCAGCGCCGTCGGCTCTCTGGTTGCTTACTGTCTGGGAATTACCCATATCGATCCAATCCGCTATGGGCTGTATTTTGAACGCTTTCTTAATCCGGAAAGAGCCAAGATGCCCGATATCGACATTGACATTCCCGATGCCAACCGCAGCGACATCATCGCCTACTGCCGCAAAAGGTATGGCAGCGATAATGTTGCCCACATCATTACTTATCAGACTTTAGCCGCCCGAGCCGTGCTGCGGGATGTTTCCCATGCCCTTAACGGCTCGGAAAACGCATTGGATACCATGCTGAAGAGCCTGGACAAGAACAGCAAGACGACGCTTTTGCAGAATTACCGCAATAACGCCGCCTTTAACCGGATAATCCGTTCTTCGGATGAAAACATCAGAATCTTCCGCATCGCCCTGATGCTGGAGGGACTGCCCCGCAATCTTTCGACTCACGCTTCCGGAATCGTCATTTCCGACCGGCCGATCAGTGAAACCGTTCCGGTAATAAGGATCTCGGATAATCTTACCACTCAGTATTCCATGGAATATCTGGAAGGCTACGGACTGATCAAGTTCGACTTTCTTGGCCTGCGCAACCTTTCCACCATTACCGAAATAAGCAAGAGCATTGACCCCGAAAGCAGGAACCTGGACATCCTCAAGCTGCCGCTTGATGACAGAAAGACCTATGACCTGCTTTGCGCTGTCGATACCAACGGCATCTTCCAGCTGGAAGCCGATGCCATGAAGAGCGTTACCAGAAGACTACAGCCCCGCAGCATTGAAGACATTGCCATTGTAAATGCCCTGGGGCGTCCCGGTTCCTCATCCTACATCGACCAGTATGTAGCCAACCGTGCCCATCCGGAAAAGATCAGATATCTGCATGAGGATTTCCGGCAGATTCTGCAGTCAACCTGCGGCATCGTCATCTATCAGGAACAGATCATGCAGATCGCTCAGAAGATCGCCGGTTTCTCCCTTGGCAAGGCCAACATTCTCAGAGAAGCAATCTCCAAGAAGAAATCAGAAGCCATTGAAGCCCTGCGCAGCGACTTCTATCAGGGCGCCCTAAGCCGGGGCTACAGCCGTCAGGTAGTTGATGAAAGCTACCAGATGGTCATGAAATTTGCCGGTTACGGCTTCAATAAGTCGCATGCCATGGCTTACAGCCTGATCTCCTATCAGCTGGCTTATTACAAGGCCAACTATCCCCTGCATTTCTATTGCGCCATCCTCAACAGCGTGCAGGGCAACAGTTCCAAGATCAACATGTATGTCCGGGAGTGCCGCCGCAAGGGCATTGAAGTGCTGCCTCCCGACATCAACCATTCAACCGGAAGCTTCATCATTCATCAGGGAAGGATTCTCTTTCCCTTAAGCGCCATCAAGGACATTTCCCAGAGCCTTACCGACCGGATTATCGAGGAAAGAACGCTCAATGGACCATATGACAGCTTTCTGGGCTTCTATCAGCGTTTCTGCGCTTTGGAAAAGGATCCCAAGTACACGGAATCTTTGATCAGAGGCTGCGCTTTGGACTGCCTTAATGAAAGTCACACGACCATGCTGTCTGGATTACCGGTATTACAGAAATACGTTCAACTGGCCACGACGGCTGCTGATTCCCAGATCTCCCTGGATTTCGGGCTGATCGAAGACAAGCCTGAACTGGACCGCTATGTCGATAACCGCGATCAACTTCTAAGTGACCAGTTCAATTACCTGGGCGTTTATCTCAATTCACTGCCGACGGAAGATTACCGCCAAAAGTATCCGCAATCCCGCTTTGCCTCCGACATCGTCAGCTTACGGGGTGAAGTCGAAGCCATCCTGATCGTCAATTCCGTCAAGCAGCACCGTACCAAAACCAATGAGCAGATGGCCTTTGTCAGTTGCATGGACGAATCCGGATTTCTGGATCTGGCCCTGATGCCTAGGGAATACCAGCGCTATTCGGCCGTTCTGAAAAAGGGTATAATCATACATGTAAAGGGCAGAAAGGATGAAAGGGATTCAGTCAAGGTTAATGAACTGGATCTGCTGAGGGCTTAACATGCACAAGATACTGATAGTTGACGATGAGATCAGGATCCGGGAAGTCATCCGGGAATACGGGATCCTTTATGAGTATGAAGTCTATGAGGCTGAGGAAGGCGGTAAGGCCATCGAAATGGTCGAACAGCATGATTTTGACTGCATCATTCTGGATATCATGATGCCCAATCTGGACGGTTATACCACCTGCAAGCGCATCAAGGAGATCAAGAACGTACCGATAATCATGCTGTCAGCCCGCAATCAGGAAGATGACAAGCTCTATGGCTTTGAACTGGGAATTGATGACTATGTTTCCAAGCCCTTCTCTCCAAAGGAACTGATGGCCCGGGTAAAGGTTGTCATTGAACGCAACAGCCCCAAGAAACCTGACATCATCACCATTGACGGCATCCGCATTGATGATCAGGCTCATGAAGTCTACATTGACGGCCAGAAGGCCCATCTAACCAATAAGGAATATGAATTGCTGCTGTATCTGATCAGCAATGTCAACAAGGCCGTCTCCCGCGATACGCTGTTGGAGAAGATCTGGGGATTTGATTCCGACAGCGGCGACCGTACCGTCGATACTCACATCAAGATGCTCAGAAAACACATCGGTGACTATGGCAGATACATCGTTACCGTCAGAGGAGTAGGATACAAATTTGAAAAAGAACAGTCTGTTTAATTCCCTGCGTTTCAAGTCCTGGTCGTATTTCGTGCTCTTTGCCCTGAGCATTCTTTTGCTGCTGCAGTTCTTCCAGCTTATTTTTATTGAACCTTTTTATAAGAGAACGCTGCGCAACGAGATCCGCAAGCTCAACTCAGCCATCACGGATATCTATTTCACCGAAGATGAGGAAGTGGACATCAACGGCCAGATCAACAGCCTTATCGCCGAGAAGAATGCCTGCATTCTGATCTATAACCGCGATAACGGCAAATCGGTAGGCTATGATGCCTTAGGAGAAGGAGACTGCGCCATCTACCATGAGTCGGTTGTAAACCATGACATCATTGACCAGCTTGATGAAAGTGAGCAGGACAGCCTGTTTCTGGAAGGACAGCTCGTTGAGCTTTCCAACCGCGATGTGATGGTCTACGGGACTAAATACACAAATGAAGAGCAGAACTACCTGATCTTTGCCAACTTTCCCCTTCAGGCGACCAATTATCTGACGGAAACGATGCAGTCGCAGTTTCTGATCCTTTCCCTGATGGTGCTTGGCTTAAGCTTGCTGATCTCCCTGCTGTTTTCCCGGATCATTTCCGAACCGATCGTATCGATAACCAATGAAGCCAGAAAATTAACCTATGGAGACTTTGATCTTCATTTTGAGAGCTCGGACATCAATGAAGTCGACCAGCTGGCCCAGACCATTGATCTGGCAGCCAGCGAGATCGAAAAGGTTGAGGATCTGCGTAAGGAACTGATGTCAAACGTAACACATGACATCAAAACGCCGCTTACCATGATCAAGGCCTATGCTGAGATGATAAAGGACATCTCCGGTGATAATAAGGAAAAGCGTAACGAACATCTCGATGTCATAATCAATGAAACCGACTCACTCAGCAAGCTGGTCAATGACATGCTTGATCTTTCCCGACTGCAGGCTGATGCCGTCAGCATGAAGATTGAACCCTTTGACCTGTCGACGGAGATCAGCAAGTCAGCTCAGAGATTCCAGTCGCTGGCTGACAAGGAAGGGGTCACCATTGAACTGGATTGCGATCCGGAACTGATCGCCATGGGAGATCATTCCCGCATAAATGAAGTACTGTACAATTTCATTTCCAATGCCCTGAAGCATTATGGCGATGACCATAAGATCATCATTTCCGGTAAGTTTGTCGACAAGTCGACGATAAGAGTGGAAATAACCGACCACGGTACCGGAATTGAAGAAGAAAACCTGCCCTATATCTGGGACCGCTATTTCAAGATCGACCGCCAGTACCGCCGCTCCCAGGCCGGAACCGGATTAGGTCTGGCCATCAATAAGGCCATTCTGGAGGACCACAAGAGCAATTACGGCGTAATATCCGCCCCGGGCAAGGGATCGACCTTCTACTTTGAACTGAAAGCCTATGAAGTAAACTGAATGCTGATAGACGGCATTCTCTTTTTTTGGGGCAATGATGAATGAAGGTAGCACGCTTGCAGATGAAAAGGCGATGTATTATAATTTTTCTAAAAGCAGGAGTGAAATAATATGAGTGATTTAATTAATCTGTTAGCTACTGACGAGAAAGAAGAAGACATCGTCAGTCAGGTTGCCAAGGAAGCAGGTGCATCCGAAGAGGAAACCAGAAGCGTATTGACCAGCGCCTTACCGGCATTGCTTGGTTTAGGCGGCAGTTCATCCAATTCCGGAAGCGGCTTATTCAACCTTTTAGGTGGCAGTCAGCCCCAGCAGAGCAGTAATGCCAATCCATTAGCTGCCTTACTTGGCGGCGGCCAAACCCAGCAAAACACCAGTGCCAGTCTTTTAGGTTCATTATTGGGCGGTGGCCAGAGCCAGCAGAGCAGCGCTAATCCGTTAGCGGCCTTACTGGGCGGCGGTCAGCAGTCTCAGCAGAACAATGACAGCCTTCTGACGACCCTGTTGGGCGGCGAAAAGAAGAAGCAGTCAACTCTGGCATCTCTGGCGTCCAGCCTGGGCATCAATTCCAAGACCATCGGTCTGATCCTGGCAGCTGCAGCCCCGATGCTGTTAAAGAACATCGGCTCCCTGATCTCCACCGATACTTCCAGCAAGAAGAAGAAAAAGGAGACCACTACTTCAACAGCCAAGAAGAAAAAGAAACAGGAAACTGATGAAAGCGATCTCTTAGGTCAGCTGACCAGCCTGCTTGCTTCCCAGAAAGAGGAAGAAGAAGAGGAAGAAGAGGAAGAGGAGCCGGCCGGCAACGACCTGCTCGGCTTACTCGGTTCAACCCTGTTAGGAGGAAACCAGTCAACGGCCAAGAAGAAGAAACAGACTACTACTTCCAGCAAGAAGAAAAAGACTGAAGACAGCGAGATCTCTCAGGAAGACGTTCTCAATGCCCTCACTCAGCTTCTCAATAACAAGAAGTAGTCAGAAATATTCAATAAGGAGGATATTACATGGTTGAAAAGAAAAAAGTAGACGTCAACGAAACGCCCGTAAAGGCCAAGACCGTTGCCAAGACCAAGGAAGAACGGCATAAATCTGCCATGCCGCAGAGAATCATTGCCATCGTCTTCTGGCTGCTGGCCTTTGCCTGCGAGATCGCTGCCATTCTGGTATTGAACAAGACTTTATATGTCGGTGACGCCCAGAAACAGATGATCTGGCTGATCGGCTTGCTGGTAGCTGACCTGATCTTAGTCATCATCGGTTCCCAGTTCTGGAAGAAGGGCAATGACATTGACCCGGCATCCGAGAAGAACAAGGCAAAGTATTTCCTGCAGAATCAGATGGGTCTCATCGTATCCGTCATCTGCTTCTTCCCGATCATCCTGTTATTACTTAACAACAAGGATCTCGACAAGAAGACCAAGAGGATCGTTACCGCCGTTGCAGCCGTAGCGTTGCTGATTGCCGGTCTGTTCTCCGCTGACTGGAACCCGATGAGCGAAGAAGAGTATAAGAAGACCGTCGCTGATTATTCAACAACGGAAATCTACTGGACCAGATTCGGTCATTCTTATCATACTTCCAAGGATTGCCCGTCATTAAGCAGAACCACCGAAAACAACCTCTTCCATGGTTCCATCACGGAAGCTCTGGAAGCCGGACGCAATGACCCCTGTGATTTCTGCGTCGACCAGTCATAACGATCACAACAATCATTAAACAGGAAGCCGGTTAGCCGGCTTTTCTGCTTTTGTGAAATAATTGTGAACTTTTCTCGGGAAAAAATGAAAGCGATTTCTTGAAATCATTTTTTCAGAGAGTTAGAATTAATTCAGAAATGGTTAAAAACCAAAATACATAAGGAGGAAATTATGAAGAAATTTCTAGTTGTCCTGATGAGTGTCATGATGGTTCTTTCCATGGCCGCCTGCGGTCCGAAAGAACCCGAAAAGGAATCATACTCATTCAAGGTCTGGTGCGCAGACAATATCGTTGATCTGACCAAGAGCCAGCTCGACAAGTTCGCTGCTGATCATCCGGAATACGCTCTGACTTTCACGGTCGAAGCTGTCGGTGAAGGCGACGCTGCCACCTCAATGATCACTGACGTTGAAGCCGGTGGCGATGTCTACTGCTTCGCTCAGGACCAGCTGGCAAGACTGGTTCAGTCCAATGCTCTGGCAAAACCCGGCCAGCAGGCCGCTGCCACCATCAAGGCTGACAATGATGCCGGTTCCGTAGCTGCCGCTACTTTCAGCGGTGAGCTCTATGCTTATCCGTTAACCAGCGATAACGGCTACTTCATGTACTATGACAAGACCGTCGTAAAGGAAGAGCACATCGATGACCTGACTGCCATTCTGGCTGACTGTGTCGCCGCCAACAAGCTGTTCTCATTCGAAGGCACTACTTCTGCCTGGTATGAAGCTGGCCTGTTCTTCGCTACCGGTTGCGTATCCGACTGGGTCATGAACGGTACCGATATCGTTGACTACCGTGATACCTTCAATTCCGATGCCGGCCTGATCGCCGCCAAAGCATTAAAGGAAATCGTCACCAATAAGAACTTTAACTCTTCATCATCAGCTGCTGAATTCATGAGTGGTTCCGCCGTCGTCGTTTCCGGTGTCTGGGATTACGGCACAGCTGTTGAAGCCTTAGGAGACAACCTTGGTGTTACTGACCTTCCGTCATTCACTGTTGATGGCAAGTCCTACCACATGGGTTCCTTCGGCGGTAACAAGCTTGTCGGTGTCAAGCCGCAGACTGATGCCAAGAAGGCTGCCATCGCTTCTCAGATCGCCTTATATCTGACCGGTGCAGAATGCCAGACTCAGAGATTTGAAGCTGTTGCCTGGGGTCCGTCAAACAAGACTGCTGCTGCCTCTGACGCTGTCAAGGCTAACCCGGCCTTAGTCGCCCTGGCAAAGCAGAATGACTATGCCGTTCCGCAGGGCCAGTATCCTGGTGCCTGGTGGGATATCGGCAAGGCTATCGGTGCCGGAATCAAGGAATTAGGCCCGAACGCTACCGACGAACAGCTGAAGGCTGTCTTACAGCTCTATGACGATTCACTGGCTGCCCTTCTGACCGTTGACCCGGCAGAAGCCAGAAAGTGGACTGTCATTGGCGGTATCTTAGGCGATTCCTGGACACAGGATGTTGTCATGACTGAAGATCCGGCTGGAACCTGGAAGACCGACGTTCTCGAACTGCATGCCGGTGAGGAATTCAAGGTAAGACGCGGCGCAAGCTGGGACTTCAACTTAGGCGCTACCGGTCCGGGTGGAGACAACTTCAAGGTCGAAGAAGATGGCAAGTACATCATCGTCTTAACCATGGACAACGATGATGCCTGGGAAACCGGCAAGGTTGAATTAATCAAGCAATAATTCAATTACATCGTAACCGCACTTAAACGGGTTGAGGTTGTATTATCAACCTCACCCGTTTTGTTTAATCTGAAGCAGAATAATGCTAAAGATACACTAAGAGGGTTCATATGGAAAATAAGAAAGACTTAGAATATCTGAAATTGAATAAGTTTCAAAAATTACTGTATGGATTGAAGAGCTTTTTCGCCGCTATCCCCGGCTGGTTTGCTTCCCTGTTCAAGGGCATTGGCACTTTCTTCGCCAATCTTGCCGGCCGGATCAAGAATGAAGCGCTGGATATTGTCACTACTTTTACAAACGGTGATTTCAAGACAAAGCTTTCCTACCTGGTCATGGGCTTTGGTAACATTGCCAGAGGTCAGGTATTAAGAGGCATTCTGTTCTTGCTGTTTGAAGTAGTATTCATCTTCTACATGATTACTACCGGCGTACATTGGCTCTCCAAGCTGTCAACGCTGGGAACTCAGGGGCCCTTTGAGGAGTATGATCCGATTCTGGACCAGTATGTCATGAAATATCATGATAACTCCTTCAGGATCCTGCTGTACGGCATCCTGACGATAATCTTCATTTTCGCCTTCATCTATACCTGGAGGCTGAATGTCAAGCAGAATAAGATCGCTGAAGAGATCCTGGCCAAGGGCAAACCGTTAAAGAGCGGCAAGCAGGACCTGCAGTCACTGCTGGATGATCAGTTCCATAAGACACTGCTGGCTTTACCGCTGACCGGAATCATCGTATTTACGGCATTACCGATCCTGTTCATGATATTGATCGCCTTTACCAACTACGATGCCAACCACAACGGTTTCTCCAATGCGCTGTTTACCTGGGTAGGACTTGATAACTTCAATCAGCTGATCAGCTGGTCATCAGGTTCATCCAGTTTCTCGGCTACCTTTGGCGAGATTCTGACCTGGACGCTGATCTGGGCATTCTTCGCCACCTTTACAAACTACTTCCTGGGTATCATGGTTGCCTTATTGATCAATAAGAAAGGCATCAAGTTCAAGAAAGTCTGGCGTACCATCCTGGTCATGACCATCGCCATACCGCAGTTCATTTCCCTGCTGTATGTTTCCAAGATGTTCTCAACATCCGGTCTGGTTAACCTGTGGCTGCGCGACATGGGCTGGATAGATAAGGCCATACCCTTCTGGGAAGATCCGATTCTGGCAAGAGTAATGGTAATTTTGATCAACGTCTGGATCGGCATTCCCTATCTGATGCTGA
>JAEEGL016863153.1_pt1 | contig 40568 bp, 32 predicted proteins | sample 9134231 | NCBI WGS metagenome assembly JAEEGL01 (sample SAMN16246548, study PRJNA631951) | gut metagenome | biome: gut microbiome; feature: rumen; material: fiber-attached | host: Bos | place: Iran: Karaj | collected 2018-10
AAATCCTGCAGTCATCGACTATATATGCGATGTCATAAGATTCTGGGTGTCTGAATTCGATATAGATGGTATAAGACTTGATGCGGCGGATGTTCTGGACTTTGACTTCATGAAGAGGCTTGGAGCACTTGCGCGCGAGGTCAAGGAAGACTTCTGGCTCATGGGTGAGGTCATCCATGGAGATTATGCAAGGTGGGTCAACGATGAGACTCTCAATGCTGTGACTAATTATCAGATGCACAAGGCTCTTTACTCAGGTCATAACGATCATAATTACTTCGAGATAGCTCATACTCTGAAGCGCCACATGGACATCATGAGAGATGGTGTGTATAAGCTATATAACTTCGTGGATAATCACGATGTTGAGAGAATATATACAAAGCTTAATAATAAAGCGCACTTTGTTCCTGTTCATATACTTCTGTACACTCTCCCTGGCGTGCCATCAATATACTATGGTTCTGAACTTGGCATAGAGGGAAGAAAAGAACGTGGAAGCGATGATTCCTTAAGACCGTGTCTTGAGTACGATGAGTACAAGGATAGGATTAAGTCATGCGAACAGCTTAAGCTTATCAAGAAGCTTAACGAGATAAGAAAGATCGTTCCTTCTCTTTCCTATGGAAGATATGTGGAGAAGCTTCTTACTAATAGGCAGTATGCTTTTACAAGAGAACTAGATGATACATGCGCAATCGTTGTAGTGAATAATGACGAATCTGATGCCAATGTATCTATAAGAGGCTTAAGAGATGGGCACTATAAGGGGCTTCTGCATGATAGTGAAGTAGAGGTGTCTGGTGGGGTACTTAATATGAGTGTGCCAGCATGCAACGGAGAGATATTAGAAAAGGCGTAAAAAATATCTTGAAAGAAAAAAACCAAGATGCTATAATAAGGGGTAACAGATTTTAGAATAAAGATTTAAAGAAGGAGATTTTGATATGGCTTATTATTATGATGAACCATCGCGTACATTTGGTGAATATTTGCTTGTACCGGGTTACTCATCGTCTGAGTGTATCCCTGATAAGGTTAGCCTTAAGACACCATTGGTAAAGTATAAGAAGGGACAGGAAGAGTGTCCGTTTGAACTTAACATACCTATGGTTTCTGCCATCATGCAGTCTGTATCAGGCGAGAAGCTTGCTATTGCGCTTGCTAAACAGGGTGGCATATCATTTATATATGGTTCCCAGAGCGCTGAAGATGAAGCTGATATGATCAGGAGAGTTAAGTCATACAAGAAGGGATTTGTAACTAGTGATTCGAATCTTGGCCCTGATGCAACTTTGGCTGATGTCCTTGATATCAAGCAGAGAAGCGGTCATTCAACTGTCGCCATCACAGATGACGGAAGTGCTCATGGCAAGCTTCTTGGTATCGTTGCTTCAAGAGATTATCGTATCTCTCGTATGTCCACAGACACTAAGGTTACGGATTTCATGACTCCTATAGATAAGCTTATTACAGCTTCACATAAGTTAAGCCTTCATGACTGTAACGATATCATATGGGATAACAAGATCAATTCTTTGCCACTTCTTGATGAAGAGGGTAGACTTCAGTATATGGTATTCCGTAAGGATTATGACAGCCATAAGGAGAATATCAACGAGAGACTTGACGCTAACAAGAGTTATATAGTTGGTGCTGGTATTAATACCAGAGATTACGAGACCAGAGTTCCTCTTCTTGTGGAGGCAGGTGCTGATGCTCTCTGTATAGACTCATCTGAAGGCTTCAGTGAGTGGCAGGCAAGAACTTTAAAGTGGATCAGAGAAAAGTATGGTGACACTGTTAAGGTTGGCGCAGGTAATGTTGTTGACAGAGAGGGATTCAGATTCCTTGCTGAGGCAGGTGCTGATTTCATTAAGATCGGTATCGGAGGTGGTTCTATCTGTATCACAAGAGAGACCAAGGGTATCGGACGTGGTCAGGCTACAGCTGTTAAGGAAGTAGCTGCTGCAAGAGATGAGTACTATAAGGAAACAGGTATATATATCCCTATATGCTCAGATGGTGGTATCGTACACGATTATCATATTACACTTGCACTTGCTATGGGCGCTGACTTTGTTATGCTCGGAAGATACTTTGCAAGATTCGACGAAAGCCCAACGAACAAGCTCAAGATCGGTGGCAATTTCGTTAAGGAATACTGGGGCGAAGGTTCTAACCGTGCCCGTAACTGGCAGAGATATGACCTTGGCGGAGCTACTAAGTTAAGCTTTGAAGAGGGCGTAGACAGTTATGTGCCTTATGCAGGTTCGCTTGCTGAGGGTGTTCAGAGTACACTGTACAAGGTTAAGTCTACTATGTGTAACTGTGGTGCTCTTACTATTCCTGAACTTCAGCAGAAGGCTAAGCTTACAGTTGTATCTTCTACTTCTATCGTAGAGGGCGGCTCACATGACGTTATCCTTAAGAACGGAACTGCTAGATTCGAATAATTCAGATATTTCATTATAACGGAGGAATATATATCATGAAGAAGGACATTGATTGGACCTCATTGGGGTTTGGTTATGTTAAAACAGATTATCGTTATGTATCTTATTACAAGGACGGTAAGTGGGATGATGGTGCCCTCATAACAGACGACACTATTACTATGAGTGAGTGTGCGGGAGTTCTCCAGTATGCACAGACATGTTTCGAAGGCCTTAAGGCTTATGAAACTGTAGATGGTCATATCGTTACATTTAGACCTGACCTCAACGCTGAGAGATTCCAGACATCATGCGCTGGTCTTGAGATGCCTGTAGTCGAGAAGGAGAAGTTCATAGAGGCAGTAACAGAAGTTGTTAAGGCTAATAAGGATTTCGTTCCACCATACGGAACAGGCGCTACACTTTACATCAGACCATATGCATTTGGTTCGAACCCTGTTATCGGTGTTAAGCCGGCAACAGAATATCAGTTCAGAGTATTCTCTACTCCTGTAGGCCCATACTTCAAGGGCGGCGCTAAGCCTATTACTATAAGAGTTAGTGATGTTGATAGAGCAGCACCTCATGGAACAGGTAATATCAAGGCTGGTCTTAACTATGCTATGAGCCTTCATAACATAGTAGACGCTCATAACAAGGGCTTTGATGAGAATCTTTACCTTGATCCTGCTACAAGAACCAACGTAGAAGAGACAGGTGGAGCTAACTTCCTTTTCGTAACTAAGGACAATGTTGTTGTTACTCCTAAGTCTAACAGTATCCTTCCTTCTATCACAAGACGTTCGCTTGTATATGTTGCAGAGCATTATCTTGGACTTAAGGTAGAAGAGAGAGTTGTTCCTTTTGAGGAAGTTAAGGAATTTGCAGAGGCTGGTCTTTGCGGAACTGCTGCAGTTATCTCACCTATCGGTAAGATCGTAGATCATGGCAAGGAGATATGTCTTCCTGCAGGTATGGAAGATATGGGTCCTGTTACAAGAAAGCTTTACGAGACACTTACAGGTATTCAGATGGGTAAGATCGAAGCACCTGAAGGATGGATTCACAGAATCGACGTATAATTCAGATATCACAATTATTTCAGTCGGAGAAGACCCTTTCCTCTTAGCAAAGTGTAGGAAGGGGTCTTCTCCGACTGATAATAAAAAGGATGCGCACGGATTCGGAAAGGAAATCTGTCTGCTTTCGCAGACCGAATCCGGCGCGCAAGTCTCGCGGTGCGCGACTTGAAAGAGGCTGTAAATGTGGGGGTAAAACCCCCCTTTTACAGCCCCTTTTACGTGTAAAAAATGAATAGATAATTCTTGTGATTTTTGGAAAAATATTGTATTATTATAGTAGTATAGACAACATCAAGTCTGTGAGGTGATTGCTTGATTGAATTCATAAAAGAACATAAAAAGAAGGCTGCCATAAACCTGATTATATTGGTTGTTTTAATCATAGCATGTGTTCTATATGGTGATTATGTCAAGAAGCATAGTATCATAAAAAGAACTTATGTTTATGGTGACAAGAATCAGGATATAAGCGTTACGATAAAACCGAGAGGTCTTTCATCAGATACCTGGATCAAGGATGTGGATGGAGATATATATAACGCCTGTATCTATGAGGCAGTAATTGTCAATAATACTGAAAATCCTATAGAGCACTGGGTTCTTACTATTAATCCTGAGAAGCTTATGTACCTCAATAATGCATGGTGTGGTAAAATCGAGATCGTTCAGAAGGGTAAAAGTCAGACTCTTGATCTTAGGAATCTTGAAGGCGTAGATATAGAGCTTGACCATAAGATACTGGCGGGTGATCTCTTCATACCTGTTAAAAAGGGTGAAAGATTCATCTATTATCCAGATGGAGAGGTTCATGAATATCCGATTGAAAGCAAGGTAGGAGATGAGACAAAGTCTGTTACAATTGGTTTTATCATATATTACCAGGGAAGTGATAGTTATAGTTTCGAAGACTTTTCCGTAGACTATGAGATTGCCCGTTCTCTGAAGAATGATATCTTGTACAGGATTATCAATATAGCGATACTGTTGTGGGTGGTAATACTTATCTCAATTGCGGTGATCGATGTTAAGATGGATATAGCTAAAAAGAGATTTAATAGAGATGCTCAGATCATCGAACAGTCTCTTATGGTATTGACACAGTTCATCGATGCCAAGGATTCTTATACTAAGGGACATTCTATCAGAGTTGCTACATATTCTGAGATGCTTGCTAAAGAGATAGGTTTTTCGGAGGATGCATGTAAGAATGTATACTATATAGCTCTTATGCATGATTGCGGTAAGATGTATGTATCAGATGAAGTATTGAAGAAGACTGCTAAGCTTACGGATGAAGAATTCGAAGAGATTAAGTCACATACTACTCGTGGCGCACAGATGCTGACTGATTTCACATCCTTAGAGGGTATCGCTGACGGTGCTATGTATCATCATGAGAGATATGATGGCAGGGGCTATCCACAAGGTAAGGTTGGTGAAGAAATCCCGCTTATTGGCAGGATCATATGTGTTGCCGATTCATTTGACGCTATGAACAGTGAACGATGCTATAGAAAAGCTCTTCCTGCATCGAAGATCATATCGGAGATTGAGGTTAACAAGGGCAAGCAGTTTGACCCTAGGATTGCAGAGGCTATGCTTAAACTCATAAGAGAAGGTAAGGTAACATTTGCAGTGGATGATGTAAAACAGAATAACTAGTACATTTTGCGACCGATGTACTAGTGAAGTGGGACTGTTTTTGCAGTCCCCTTTTTTATCTCAGTCGGAGAATGACCCCTGGCTGAGATAAAGCTAAGTTCGCAGATTTTTTTCCGTGATAAACTTCTCTCTTCATGTTAGACTAGGTACATAAAGATAAGAACTAAAGGCACTTACAGCAACTTATGTGGTTCTAATGGTATATATAACTAATGTGCCTTGTTAACCTAAAGAGAGGAGACCTATCATGGTTGATTATATTGAAGACGAACTAAATATGACGCTCACAGAGAACGGTGCAACTACTTACGCGTCGACTGGTTCTGATTGTCTAGATCTATTCTCGGCAATCGGTGCGCTTCGTTCAGCTTCTGACGAAGAGATTAATAAGCGCTTTGTTAGGGCATATTCCGAGGATAAGGATATCGCCATGAAGCTCCTTTTTTATGCCAGAGACATAAGAGGTGGTCTTGGCGAGCGAAGAGTATTTCGCACTATACTTAAGAAGCTTGCGACTACACAGTGCGAGTCTGTTAAGAAGAATATGGGTCTTATCGCAGAATTTGGTCGATATGATGACCTTCTTGTGCTCATGGATACTCCTTGCGAGGATGCGATGCTTGAGCTTTTGAAGGCGCAGTTTGACGAGGATATGCGACTTCTCTCGGAAGAAGGGGCCGTATCCTTGCTTGGCAAGTGGCTTCCTTCGGTAAATGCTTCGAGTGCTTCTACTCGTATGGCTGCGATGAAGGTTTGCAAAGCATTTGGACTAACTGCGGCTTCCTATAGGAAATCTCTGTCTGTGCTTCGCGCTAAGATTAAGATAATCGAGAATAATCTAAGAGAGAGGGATTATACCTTCGATTATGAAAAACAGCCGTCGAGAGCTATGTATAAGTACAGGGCTGCGTTCTTTAGAAATGACCCTATCAGATATTCGCAGTACCTAAACGATGTGACTTCAGGTCATAAAACTATGCATACTGATAATATCATGCCGTATGAGCTCGTTGAACACTTCGTGGATGAAGATGGCAGAATGTCTGAAGGTGAGGTGACTTCTCTTAATGCTATGTGGCAATCTTTGCCTGATTATGGCAGTGATGAGAATGCCATAGCTGTCATAGATACGTCAGGTTCTATGTATGGTGGTGGTGTACCGGTACCTGGGTCTGTTGCTCTGTCGCTTGGTCTGTACTTCGCTGAGCATAATAAGGGTGCTTTTGCTGGAAGCTTCATAGCTTTTTCGCGAAGACCTAAGCTTATTAAGATCAAAGGTGAGACTTTCGCTGATAAGGTTAGATACCTCATGACCTTCAACGAAGTTGCGGATACGAATCTTGAGGCTGTATTCGAGGTTATACTTAAAACAGCAGTTAAAAACCATGTTCCTCAGTCGGAACTTCCAAAAAAACTTATAATCATCTCTGATATGGAGTTTAACAGCTGTGTTGATAACGCGTCTTTCACCAACTTCGAGAACGCTAAGAATAGATATGCTGAATATGGTTATCAGCTTCCTAATATCATCTTCTGGAACGTGCAGAGTAGAAGAGATAACCAGCCTGTTAAGAAGAACGAACAGGGCGTTGCGCTGGTATCAGGTCTAACACCTAAGCTTTTTGATATGGTTTGTGGTGGCGTTCTTGACCCTTATACATTCATGATGGATGTGCTTGGGGGTGAGAGGTATAAGGGAATTAGTGCGTGAAACTGCTTGCAAGCAGTAAAAAGTTGTTGACAAAGTTCAAACTTATGATACAATGAATACATGAACAGTTGTTCATGTATTCATTATTTTTTGTGAAAGGATAATTTACTATGAAGAAGACTTACAAGATTGATGTGGATTGCGCTAACTGCGCTAACAAGATGGAAGCTGCAACTAAGAAGGTTGCTGGTGTTAAGGATGCTACTGTAAACTTCATGGCGCTTAAGATGAGTGTTGAATTCGAGGATGGCGCTGATGTTAGTGCTGTTATGAAGGATGTTTTGGCTGCCTGCAAGAAGGTTGAGAGTGATTGTGAGATATTCCTATGAATAAAAAACAGAAGAAGACTCTATGTCGTGTGATCGTTGCAGGAGTGCTGTGCGCTATCCTGATGATCATATCTCATACACAGGTTATAGAATTGCCTAAGTATGTCGAGTTAGTCTTATATATGGTTCCTTTTTTGATAATTGGCTATGATATTCTTCTTAAGGCCTTAGAAGGAATCAGGAATCTTCAGGCTTTTGATGAGAATTTTCTCATGGCTGTTGCTACTGTAGGTGCTATTGCTCTTGGAGAGTATGAAGAGGGCGTTGCGGTTATGCTTTTTTACCAGATCGGTGAGCTTTTTCAGAGCATCGCTGTGGGAAAGAGCAGACGTAATATAAGCGCTCTTATGGATATCAGACCTGATTATGCTAACTTGGTAACTGATGATGGGGTAGAGAGAGTTGACCCTGATGATGTTATGGTTGGCTCTGTTATCGAGATACTTGTTGGTGAGAAGGTTCCTATAGATGGTGTTGTCATAAGTGGTGATACATATGTCAATACGTCTGCGCTCACAGGTGAGAGTGTACCTGTAAGAGCGACTGTTGGAAGCGAGGTCATAAGCGGCTCTATTAACGACGGAGCTGTTATAAGAGTTCAGACTACTAAGGAATTCGGTGAATCCACCGCTTCTAAGATACTAGAACTCGTGGAAAGCTCAGGGCTTCGCAAGTCAAGATCAGAGAAGTTTATAAGCAAGTTTGCTAAGTATTATACGCCGATAGTCTGCATAGCTGCGCTTTTGCTGGCTGTCTGTGTGCCACTTGTCAATGTGGCGACAGGTCGTGATGCTTGTGTAGCCACATGGGTATACAGAGCATTTACATTCTTAGTTATAAGTTGTCCTTGCGCGCTTGTCATAAGCATACCGCTTACTTTTTTTGCGGGCATAGGTGGTGCTAGCGCTAAGGGTATCCTTGTTAAGGGCGCTAACTACATAGAAACCCTTTCTAAGACAAATGTAGCGGTATTCGATAAGACTGGAACACTGACTAAAGGTGTATTCGAAGTGGATGTTATCCATCCGGGAGAGCTTAGTGCAGAAAATCTGCTTGAATATACTGCTTATGTTGAGTCGTACAGCAATCATCCGATTGCTAGAAGTATCATAAGGGCTTATGGTAAGGATGTGGATAAGGCTCGTATCGCTGATGTGAGAGAAGTAAGCGGCAAGGGTGTTATCGGTATGGTTGATGGCAGGCGTGTTGCATGTGGTAATGAACGACTCATGAACGATGAAGGTTGCCTTGTGGGTGAGTGTGTCCTTGGCGGTGAAAGCGCTGGAACTATCGTGCATGTCAGTGTAGATGGGCGTTATGCGGGCCATATACATATACAGGATATCATCAAGCCGACTTCAAAGGAAGCTTTGGATAAGCTTAAGGCTAAGGGCGTAAGAACTGTTATGCTGACTGGCGATAAGGAATCTGTTGCGGCTGTAGTTGCAGGAAAACTTGGAGTGGACCAGTACTATAGCGAACTTCTTCCGGGTGATAAGGTAAGCATGGTGGAAAAGCTTCTTGGCGAAAACGCTGGTGGAAAGCTAATATTTGCAGGCGATGGAATCAATGATGCACCTGTTTTAACAAGGGCGGATTGCGGCGCTGCTATGGGCGTTCTTGGGCAGGATGCTGCCATAGAAGCTGCAGATGTGGTTCTTATGGATGATGACCCTCTGAAACTTGTAACTGCTATCGCTATCGCAAAGAAGAGCATGCGCATAGTATATGAGAATATAATCTTTGCTATAGGTATTAAGCTTCTGTGTCTTGTCCTGGGTGCTTTGGGCCTGGCTGGCATGTGGCTTGCGATATTTGCAGATGTAGGAGTTATGGTTATAGCGGTTCTTAATGCTATAAGAGCGCTTAGGATTAAGGAGTAGTGGAATTATGGATGAAGAAGAGATATTTAGACTTGGAGATGTATTCAAGATATTTGGTGATAGCACAAGACTGAAGTTGTTGCTCCTTTTGACCGAGGGCGAAATGTGTGTGCTCGATATAACGCAGAAGATGAATATGAATCAGTCTGCCGTATCTCATCAGCTTAAGATACTCAAGCTTAACAAGCTTGTAAAAAGCAGAAGAGAAGGCAGACAGATGATATATTCTCTTGCGGATGAACATGTGTATACGATAATCGAGGCAGGCCTTGAGCACATAAGAGAAGATGATTAAAGCTTTCCACTTATGGCAAGCGACGCGGTTTTGATAGCTTCATCAAGACATGACTCAGGGGATCTGTGATCTGTATAAGCAGACAGGAATCCTCCTAACATAGAATCTCCGGCACCGATGGTGGATATGACATCTACTTTCGGTGCTTCTTTTTTTATGACTGTGTCAGGTGTAACGTAGATGGCGCCTTCTTCGCCAAGTGACAGAAGAACTGATCTTGCACCCTGTTCTATGAGGCTTTGGCAGGCTTCTATTCTCTTAGCTTCGGTATCGAGGCTCTTCCCTGTTACTTCCTCGAGTTCATATATATTGGGCTTTATGAGGAGTGGCTTGTAATCAAGTGTGGATATAAGTGCATCGCCGGTTGCGTCGACGACTATATCTATATCGGGGTTATTGGTTTTCTCTATAATTGTTCGGTAGAAGGTCTTAGAAAGGCTCTTTGGGATACTTCCACATAGCGCAAGGATATCGCCCTTCTTAATTCTCCTAAGATTATCGGCAAATGCTTTTACTTCCGAATCGGTTATGGCAGGACCCTGAGAATTGAGTTGGCACTCATTTGTTATAGACGATGAGATCTTAACATTGATCCTGGTCATCCCTTGTTCAATAGATGTCAGTTCTTCCTTGATATCAAGCTTTTTTAAGGCGTCTTTTAGCATATCGCCTGTGAAACCACCTGCGAATCCCAGGACTATACTATCTTTCCCAAGGAACTTGAGGGCTTTGGATACATTGATTCCCTTTCCTCCTATGGACAGGTACTCGTGTGAGCTAATGTTGATGTCTGAGGGATCAAGAGCGCTTGCTAGATTCATATGATAATCTATAGCTGGATTGAGGGTTACTGTGTATATCATGGTTTTCACCTCTTTTTTTCTGTCTTTAGTCCAAGGATAGCATATCTAAGGATTAAAAACAAGGAGCGATTAGATTCAGTGTGATTCGGATGACTTGAAAAAAACACCTATTTTTTGTACAATGAACAAGGATTTGTCATGCGTGGGAAGTGAGGTATGTGATTGGAAGAGAATAAACTTGAAGAAAAAGTATATGATGAAAAATTAGTTGAGGATTACCCATACGGCTTTAGAATTCTGATTGGTGAAAACAGAATAATAGTCGCTCCATTGCTTAGATGGGTGAATGGGCTTAATGGTATTACAGATGTTTGTAAGGTGCTAAATCTGTACTGCAACTATGAAGATGTTGGTAATGCTGTATATGATATGAAATCGGTTATAATAAATAATAAATGGCGAAGTAATCACGTGGCTTTGAAGAATAAAATGGCATTTGAGGCCAACTCTCGATATAAAACGGAGAAGGCCATGTTTAAAAATAATGTCTTAATTGCTTTGGAAAATAAATCTGAAAAGAATTGGAGAATGTCCAGATTTGATGAAAGACATAATCCTAGAAAATTTCAAGAGCATGTTACTGAGATTTATGAATTTGACTATGACCCAGATCCATACACCCTTGGCAAAGCTATCATGGATGCATATGAAGAAGGTCTTGTGCTTAAGAATAGTCCTGTTATAGAAGCTTCAAAAGAGAATATTATTACACTTATGGATGACAGAAAGCTTTGCTATATAATTCCTGATGAAGATACATTTATCGATATAGGTGACGTAGGAGCGACAGAATGTTATCAGGCATATGCTATTGGCGATATGGATGAGCCTGATGGATACCTTGTGATTGAATCACTTGCTGATTTTGAAGAGGATATGAGTAAGGAGCATATTCTGGAAGTTCTTATAAGTGAGGATGAAGCGTTATCTGGTAGGAAGGTGAAGGATTATGAGTACTCGTATGAGGAAGGCTCATACGGGAAAGAAGGTATTTGCAGGCTTCGTGTTGAGTATAGATCGAAGACCAATCACAGAATTATATATATGATTGATAAAGAACTTGGTATAAGCATGAGTTTAGAGAATATGCGGAAGAAGAAGGCAGATAAGGCTTTAAGTGATGCGCTTGCGGTGCTTATAGAGAGTGTAACTTTCGGTGTTTTTTAAGATAGGGTGCGTATAACGGGTTGATTAAAAATTATTGAAATATAAGGCTTTTTATGGTAAACTTTATCTTAAGTAGGTTGTTTTTTGGGAGAGTAAGATGTCAAGAGGAATACATGATGATAGCGATATAGAAGAATTCGATGACGAGTTTGATGTGTCTGATGATGTCAAAGACAGGCATGCGGGCATATCCTTAGGAGGAGTCATAGCATTTTTCTTTATATTGGCTTTGATAGCGGTATCGGGCTTCTTTGCATATAAGTACTTTGCAGGACGTAAGGGTGCTAAGTCGAAGGAAGTTAAGGTATCGTATGAGGAATTGTATAAGAGTGCTGAATCTTTTGTCGCCTTGAGCGTGATGGGTGACAGGATAGAGGCAGATGGTATATATGTATCAGGAGACAGAGATTATATCAGGCTTGATATACTGAAGGAACTAGGAAGTCATGCATATTATGACAAGGACAGTGATTCTGTCTTAGTGTACTATAAGGACGATGTTCTGAATCTTAAGAAGGATGCGGATTATGTTGCTGTGTCTGATAAGCTTTATGTTGCTTTGGATAAGCTTAACGGTCACAATAATCCTTATGTTCTTGAGAAGTATGATTCGCCGCTTCGTTATGTAGCATATGGATATAAGGCACAGAGTGCTTATAAGGCCTGCAGTACGAAGTCTAAGGTTAGACTTTATACAGCTGCTTCTTCGCTTGAATACTATATGGACATACCTAAGGGTGAGCGTGTCACCTGTATCGGTAGTGAAGGTGATCATAAGAAGATAGAATATAAGGGTGTTGCGGGATATGTTAAGGCTGATAGTCTCAGCGCTTGTGAAGCGGAGAAGTTCTATACTTACGAGGCATGGAAGGAGTCAGCTGCTTCCCAGGTAAAGCTTGGATTTGCTTCTGTTTCTGTTAAGGAAGCGAATAATTATGTCATGACTTATGTATCGGCTTCTAAGGGCTTGAATACCATATCGCCGACCTGGTATTACATATCGGATGAAGAGGGCTCGGTTGAGTCACTTGTTGACAAGTCTGTATGCAATCAGTTAAAGAACGCAGGATATAAAGTATGGCCTCTTATAAGTGATTTTGAGAAGGATATAGATAACAAGAACTGGATTGGAAGCTCTAAGAAGAGAAAGAAAGTCATAGATAAGCTTGTTTCGGATGCTGTTACCTATGGATATGACGGTTATAACGTAGACTTTGAGAAGGTTAATGGCTGCAAGGAAGATTATATACAGTTTCTAAGAGAACTTTCCAAAGCGTGTCCTAAGCTTACACTTTCTGCTTCTGTTTATGGCAATATTCCTATGTATCAGATTGCTGAAGTTCTCGATTATGTAGTAATCATGCAGTATGATGAGCATTATGCAGGAAGTGAAGAGCCGGGTTCTGTATCATCTATCTCTTTTGTGAAGAAGGGACTTGATGATGCTGTTAAGGAAGGTGTTCCGGCAGGAAAGATAATATCTGCTTTGCCATTCTACTATCGCGTATGGACTGCGACAACCGAAGATGGAAAGCTTAAGAGAGATTCTAAGGTTATGAAGGAATCTAACGCTTCGGGATATCTTGAGTCGCATCAGTCAGATGCGATATTTGACGAGGAAACAGGTCAATATTATATATATTATGAAGAGGGTAAGACATCGTATATGTGCTGGCTTGAGGAAGCTAGATCGCTTAGTGTTAAGCTTGAAGCTGTAAAGAGTTATGGCGTAGGCGGTGTGGCATTTTGGAGACTCGGTTATGAGGATCCTGCGATATATGATGATCTTTGGAAGGCATATGATGCAAACTGAGTATATTAGTGCAGACCTGATGTCTGATGAGAATATCGACAGGGCCTGTGATGTTATTAAAAAAGGTGGTCTTGTAGCTTTTCCTACCGAGACCGTATATGGTCTTGGAGCAGATGCTTATAACGAATCTGCTGCCAAGAAGATATATGAGGCTAAGGGGCGTCCAAGCGATAATCCTCTTATAGTGCATATCAGTAAGACAGAAGACCTATATAAGGTTGCGTCCAAGGTGCCAGAGAGTGCGCTTATGCTTGCTAAGAGGTTCTGGCCTGGACCGCTTACTATGGTTTTGCAGAAAGCTTCGGATGTTCCATATACGACTACGGGAGGACTTGAAACTGTAGCTGTGAGACTTCCGAACAATGAAGTTGCAAGAAAGCTGATTGCTGGAAGTGGCACTTATATAGCGGCACCAAGTGCGAATACGTCAGGAAGACCGAGTCCTACTAAGGCGTCTCACGTGTATGATGATCTTGCAGGCAAGGTCGATATGATCCTTGATGGTGGCAATTCGCTTGTAGGTCTTGAGTCTACCATAGTTGATCTGACTACTGATGTGCCGACTATATTAAGGCCTGGATATATAACAAGGGAAGATATAGCCGATGTGCTTGGCTTTTGTGAGATAGATGCTGCGATACAGGATTCATCGTCAACTAAAGCACCTAAGGCACCTGGCATGAAGTATAAGCATTATGCCCCGAAGGGCGAACTTGTGCTTGTTACTGGGGAAGATACAGATGTTATGTCATATATTAAGCTTAAGTGTAGCGAGGATACTTATGTCTTATGTAAGAGTGATCATAAGTGCGCATATGAGTGTTATGGCGACAGAGTATATGACATGGGGGCAGATGCCGTAAAGGCTTCAGAGCGGCTTTACGATCTTCTAAGGAAGCTTGATGAAGCCAAAGCAAAGTATATATATTCGGAAACATTTGATGAGCGAGATATAGGATATGCGCTTATGAACCGCATGCTTAAGGCTGCGGGACATAGGGTTGTGGAAGTGTGATATATGAGGTATTCAAGAATTCTGTTCATATGTAATGATAATACAGCGCTTAGCCCATTGGCAGCATGGTATATGAGAAAGTATCTTGGTGATGAATGTGTCATATATTCAAGAGGAATAGTTGTGCTTTATCCTGAGCCTTACAATCCTAAGGTATATGAGATCCTTTCTGGCGATGGAATCGTGGCTGATGAGGAGAGTCAGAGCAGGAGGGTTACTGCGAGTGACTTTTCTTCGACTACTCTTGTGCTTACTATGGATGAGCGGCAGAAACAGCATATATATGACCAATTCCAGGATGCAATCAACGTATATACCATCAAGGAATTTGCGCTCAGAGCAGAGGTTGATAATCCTGATATAAAAGAACCATATGGTCTTGGGATGGAAGGCTACAAGGCGATATATGAAGAGATAAAAGGTTATCTTGATATGATAATAGAGTATCTTACGCATAGTAAAAAGGAAGGAATAAAGGAAGATGATAGCGATAGCATGTGATCACGGCGGATATGAACTTAAGAAAGAGATAATAAAGTATCTTGAGTCGAAGAATATGGAATATAAGGACCTCGGATGCCACAGTACAGAATCTGTAGATTATCCGGAGTACGGCAAGGCGGTTGCGAAGGCTGTAGTATCGGGTGAATGTGAAAAGGGCATAGTTATATGTGGAACTGGTATAGGTATATCTATAGCAGCCAACAAGGTTAAGGGCGCGAGAGCAGCTCTTTGTACAGACTGCTTTATGGCTGAAGCCACAAGACTTCATAACGACGCCAATATACTTGCGCTCGGAGGAAGAGTTGTGGGTGCAGGACTTGCTGTTAAGATAGTTGATACATTTTTACATACAGAGTTTTCAGGTGACGCAAGACATATAAGAAGAATCGAGAAGCTTGAAGACTAGAAAGGCAGGGCTTTATGAGTAAGATCGTTGTTGCGGGTATCACTCAGATTGAGACAATTGTCAAGGTGGATAAGATTCCGCTCGAATATGAGCCTCTTAGAAGCCAGAAAAACAGTATATTTACAGCGATTGGCGGAGATGCTTACAATGCTGCGCTTGCGCTTAAGTATCTTGGCGATGATGTTGAACTTTTTTCGGCGGTCGGAATCGATCTTAATCCGAATATGCTCAATCCACCGAACCATAAGGTGGCGATATCTACGCAGTATGTTGTGCCTGTTATGCAGTCTACACCTACGTCGGTCATTCTCTTTGATAAAGATAGACATGAGCAGATATATGAGGATATCAAGGACCTTCGAGATGTCAACTTCGACATGTCCATGGTGCCTCCGATAGTTGCAGACAGCGATATAGTTCTCTTAAGTAATGCCAACTTCTGCAGACCTTTTATTGAGATCGCTCGGAATCTTAAGAAACGAATAGTTGTGAATATCCATAATTTCTTAAGAGATAAGGAGATTTACAACAAGGATTTCCTTAAGGCTGCGAATATCCTTTACTTCAGTGATGATACTATTCCAGAGGATCCTTATGAGTTCATCAAGTCCATAGAGAAAGAATATGAGACTGAGATCATCATACTCGGTCAGGGTACTGCAGGTCTTATAATATACGACAGGGTTAAGGATACTACTATTCACTATAACATAGTGAAGACTAATGAGGTGGTTAACACATCTGGTGCGGGTAATGCTCTTTTGGCTTGTTTCCTTCACTTCTACAGTCAGACTGGTGATTCGACATTCTCAATTAAAAATGCTATGCTTTTTGCTTCATATAAGATCGGATTTATAGGAACTTCTAACGGATTCATGACTTCTGATGAAGTGAGCCGCTGGCATAAGCTTATATGGGGTTAGTACTAGTACATCGCTAAGAGGAGATTTGGGATGGATTATAAGTCGTATATACAGGATGCTGTAAAAAAATCCAGGACGCGAAGAGTCATCAAGGATTATATATCTTATGATATGGTATCGGATAATAAGCTTCTTCTGGATGCTGTTGAATATGCCTGTGATGCACATGGCGGTAACGTAAGGAAGGGGACAGATATCCCTTATATAGTGCATCCGCTTGAGGTTGGACGTCTTACATGGGATACTCTCATAGAGTATAAGAAAATCTTGGGCGGCAGGGAGATGGAAGCGATAGCGGCAGCTATACTTCATGATACTGTAGAGGATACGAAGACTACAAAACAGGATATTATGGAGAAGTTTGGCGAGAATATATGCTTTTTAGTCGCCTGTGAAACTGAGGATAAGCGTGAGAATCTTCCGGCGAGTGATACGTGGAAGATAAGAAAGCAGGAATTCCTGGCGGAATTATGTGAAGCGCCTGTATATGCGAAAATCATATCTATGTGTGATAAGGTTTCTAACCTTAGAGATACTGCAGCCGATTATAAGAAGATAGGCGATAAGGTTTTTGAGAGATTCAATCAGAAGGATAAGAATGAACATAAGTGGTATTACGAAGAGATTCTTAACCGCCTTGAGGAATTCAGGGAATTGAGTATATATAAAGAATTTGCGACTCTTTGTAAGAAAGTGTTCGGCTGATATGGAACTTACGACGCTTGTATATATAAGGCATGAGGATTCCTACCTCATGCTCTATAGGAATAAAAAAGATAAAGACATCAACAAAGGAAAATATATTGGCGTAGGAGGGCATTTTCTTGAGGGCGAGAGTCCTGTTGAGTGCGCTGTGCGTGAGGTTAAGGAAGAAACCGGTTTGACGGTAGGAAAGCTTGATCCTAGAGGGATTGTAACCTTTGTATATGGCGACGTGGTTGAATATATGCATCTGTTTACCTGCGATGAATATGAAGGTGAACTGATAGATTGCGATGAAGGCGAGTTGTCTTTTGTGCCTTTCTCACAGGTCATGGATCTTGAATTGTGGGAAGGTGACAGGATATTTCTTCGCAAACTGATGGATGGAGATGGATATTTTTTCCTGAAGCTTATATATGATGAGCAAGGGAAATTAGTGGATTACAGTATAAGTTGACAGAAAGGTTTTTGTATGGAACTTTGGTTTTCAGATTATCATACCGATAAGGTGAAAGTATCTGTAAAGATAGAAAGACAGCTTTTTGGTGAGCAGACACCTTTTCAGAGAATAGATGTTTTTGAATCTGGTGAATTCGGCAGATTCATAAGCTCGGACGGCAGCATAGTTTTTTCGGAAAAAGATGAATTTACTTATGACGAGATGATAGTACATGTGCCTATGGCGGTTCACCCGAACGTGAGAAAGGTGCTTGTTATCGGTGGTGGCGATGGTGGCGTTGCAAGAGAGTTGTCTTATTACAATGAAATCGAAGAGATAGATGTTGTCGAGCCGGATAAGGTCTTCGTAGATGTTTGTAAGGAGTTCTTCCCTGATAACGCAATCGGTCTTGATGACCCCAGAGTTACGATATTCTACGAGAATGGACTAAAGTTTCTTAGAGGTAAGCACAATGAATATGATCTTATAATCAATGATGCGATTGATCCTCTTGGTCATACAGCAGGGCTTTTCACGAAGGAATTCTATGGCAATTCATATAAGGCACTTAAGGAAGACGGTATCATGGTATATCAGCACGGAAGTCCTTTTTATGATGAGGATGAAGAGTCGTGCAGAGCTATGCATAGAAAGGCTAGTCAGAGTTTTCCTGTGAGCCGTGTATATCAGGCTCATATACCGACATGCTCATCAGGTTACTGGCTCTTTGGTTTTGTATCGAAGAAGTATCACCCTTTAGTGGACTTCGATGAGGAACGCTGGAATAAGAGAAATATAAAAACATGGTATTATACTACGAATCTTCACAGGGGAGCTTTCATGCTTCCGAAGTATGTAGAGGACATGCTCGAAGAAGAGGAAGAGCATGTAAAGAGATAATTGGAGGTTAAAAAGAATGGCAAGATTATTGGTTATAGGTTGCGGCGGTGTAGCACAGGTGGCTATAAGCAAATGCTGTCAGAATGACAAGACATTTACTGAACTTTGTATAGCGAGTAGAACGCTTTCTAAGTGCGACGCACTCAAAGAGAGACTTCAGGGGAAGACTAACACGAAGATCACAACAGTTAAGGTGGATGCAGATGATGTGAATGCTCTTATCGCGCTCATCAACGATTATAAGCCGGACGCTGTTTTGAATGTTGCACTTCCTTATCAGGATCTTACGATCATGGATGCATGTCTTGCAACTAAGACTGATTATATAGATACTGCTAATTATGAGCCAGAGGATACAGATGAGCCTAAGTGGCGTGCGGCTTATGAGAAGCGCTGCAAGGAAAAAGGCTTCACTGCTTACTTTGATTATTCTTATCAGTGGGATTATTATGAGAAGTTCAAGGAGGCTGGTATAACAGGACTTCTTGGAACAGGCTTTGATCCGGGCGTAACGAGTGTATTTGCTGCTTATGCAAAGAAACACTACTTCGATACTATCGATACTATCGATATTCTCGATTGTAACGGCGGCGATCATGGTTATCCTTTTGCGACTAACTTCAATCCTGAGATCAATCTTCGTGAGGTATCCGCTAACGGTTCTTACATGGAGAATGGTCGCTGGATCGAGACTAAGCCGATGGAAATCAAGAGAGAATATGATTTTGATGGCGTTGGCGTGAAGGATATGTATCTTCTTCATCACGAGGAGATAGAGGCTCTGGGGCGCAATATGCCTGAGGTAAAGAGGATAAGATTCTTCATGACATTTGGCCAGAGTTACTTAACTCATATGCGCTGCCTTGAGAATGTCGGTATGCTCTCGACTACTCCGATAGACTTTGAAGGAACCAAGATCGTTCCGATTCAGTTTTTGAAGGCTCTTTTGCCAGATCCTGCATCACTTGGACCGCGTACTGTCGGCAAGACTAATATCGGCTGTATATTCACTGGCAAGAAGGATGGAAAGGACAGAAGTATATATATATATAATGTCTGCGACCATCAGGAGTGTTACAAGGAAGTACAGTCACAGGCTATATCGTATACAACAGGAGTACCAGCTATGATAGGTACAGCTATGGTTGTTAATAAGATATGGGATAAGAAGGGTGTCTTCACAACAGATGAATTCGATCCGGATCCATATATGGAGATGCTTAATGAATACGGACTTCCATGGGTTGTGAAGGAAAATCCGGTTCTTGTTGATTAAGGATGGACTATGAATATTGATAATATAAAGACTCCTGCTTACGTCATAGACGAGGGTGCACTAAGGCGTAATCTGGAGATATTAAAGGATGTACGTGAGCGCTCTGGCGCTCATATAGTCCTTGCTCAGAAGGCTTTTTCAAACTATTACTTCTATCCTATGATAGCTAAGTATATAGATGGAACTACAGCTAGTGGGCTTTACGAGGCTAAGCTTGGTAAACTTATGGGTGGAGAGAATCATGTATATTCTCCTGCTTATAAGCCAGAGGATATGGATGAGATATCTGAGATATGCGATCATGTTATATTCAATTCCAGGGCGCAATATCAGTTATATGCCCCTTTGTGTATAGCTAAGAACGTATCTGTGGGTGTTAGGATAAATCCAGAATACAGCACGCAGACAGAGCACGAGATATATGATCCATGCTCTGCTTCGTCGCGCCTTGGAATAAGAAGAAAAGACTTTGATATATCGGATTATGAAGGTCTTGAGGGACTTCATATGCATACTCTCTGCGAGCAGAACAGTGATGATTTGATAAGTACTTTCAAGGTATTTGAGGAAAACTTTGCAGAAGAATTAAAGAAGGTTCGCTGGCTCAATCTCGGTGGCGGTCATCATATAACAAGGGCTGATTATGACAGAGAAGCTTTGATAGAACTTATCAAGCATATAAGAGAAACCTATAAAGTCGAGGTAATACTTGAACCAGGTGAAGCAATCGCGCTGAATGCGGGTTATCTCGTATGTGAGGTTCTGGATAAGGTGAGAGCAGATAAGGAGGTTCTTATACTGGATGCATCTGCTGCATGTCATATGCCTGATGTTCTTGAGATGCCTTATACACCGCCTCTTAAGGATAGTATCGAGGGCGGAAAGCATACATATATACTTTCATCGAATACATGTCTTGCGGGAGATATCATAGGCACATACAGCTTTGATAGAGAGATAGGGATTGGCGACAGGCTGGTGTTCGAGGATATGGCCATATATTCTATGGTCAAGAACAATACATTTAACGGAATACCGCTTCCAGATATAGATGTCCTTCATGAGGATGGAAGTATAGATGTTATAAAGCGTTTTGGATATGAGGATTTTAAGGGGAGACTTTCATGAGAAAAGATGGATTCAGGATGCCTGCCGAATATGAGGAACATGAAGGAACCATCATGATATGGCCGGTTCGACCGGGGTCATGGGGTAAGAATCCTCACAGGGCGAGGATTGCCTTCGCTATGATCATAAGTGAGTTACTTAAGCATGAGAAAGTGTGGCTTATAATTCAGCCTGACATGTCTGAAGATGATATATATGCGTATGTTAAGCCTTGTGATAACTTAATTCTTCTTCGAATCGAGACATCTGATTCATGGGCAAGGGATGTATCGCCAATATATGTTGTGGATGAAGATGGAAACAGGCGCGGAATCAAGTTTGCTTTCAATGCATGGGGCGGCGAGGTTGATGGTCTGTATGAGGATTATGAAGCTGATGATGCGATGGCTGAGCGCTTTTGTGAGCTTGTCGGACATAAGCTGGAGGATCATTCGGACTTTGTGCTAGAAGGCGGTTCCATACACACGAATGGTTGTGGAAAGCTTTTGTCTACAAGAGCCTGTCTTCTTAGTAAGGGAAGAAATCCTTCACTTAGTGAAAAGCAGATAGAAGAATATCTTCTTGGTTCTCTTGGTGGTGATGAGTTCATATGGATCACAAGAGGAATATATAACGATGAGACCAATGAACATGTCGACAATATGTGTGCTTTTATAGGTTCGAATGAGGTTGTTTTGGCATCTTGCGAGAATAAGAATGATCCTCAGTATGAGATGTCAAAGCTTGCTAAAGAAGAACTTGTGGCGGCAGGACTTAAGGTTCATGAGCTTCCTGTACCTGAAGTACCTGTTCTTGTTGTCGAAGAGGATATGGAAAACTACGTGTTTGCAAAAGGCGAGGATAACAGAGAAGTCGGGGAGCGCTTAGCAGCTTCTTATATCAACTTCTACATGGCTAACTCTGTAGCTCTTGTCCCTCAATTTGGCGGAGAGAATGAAGAGTCTGACAAGAAAGCTCTTGAGATACTAAGGGGTGTTATGCCTGATAGAGAAGTTATAGGTATACCTGCGAGGGATATACTTCTTGGTGGTGGCAATATACACTGCATAACTATGCAGGTGCCGGCAGAAAGGAATAGATAGGATATGGTCAAGGTAAGTGCTTTGCAGTACGCTATGAGTAAGGATGTGAATGAAAACCTTAAGAAAGCAAAGGAGTACATAATCAAAGCATGCGAGGACGGTGCAGATGTGATACTTCCGTCCGAACTCTTTGAGAACTGGTATTTTTGTCAGGAAAGAAGTTATGAAAGCTACGATCTTGCTGTTGATATAAAAGATAATAAGGCTGTTTTGATGGCTCTTGAGATAAGTGGACGCTATAATGTTGTCATACCTGTCAGTGTATATGAAAGAGCAGGCTACAATACTTTCAATACGGTTGTCATGGTAGATAGCGGTAAGATTCTTGGAATATATCGAAAGACTCATATTCCTGACGATCACTATTATCAGGAGAAGTTCTACTTCACACCGGGGGATACAGGCTTCAAGGTGTGGGATACGAGCAAAGGTAAGATAGGTGTGGGTATATGCTGGGATCAGTGGTTTCCAGAGTGCGCAAGGAGTATGGCTCTTCTTGGGGCACAGCTTCTTCTGTATCCTACGGCGATTGGTTCCGAACCGATACTGGAGGTCGACAGTATGCCGCACTGGAGAAGAGTTATGCAGGGACATGCAGCGGCCAACCTCATGCCTGTCATAGCTGCCAATCGTGTGGGTGTAGAGACGGTCACACCGAATAAGGAAAATGGTGGACAATCATCAAGTCTTAAGTTCTATGGGTCATCGTTCATGACTGACGAAACAGGCGATATAGTTGTAAGTGCTGGTCGTGAGGAAGAGACGGTCATAAGCTATGAATATGACCTTGAAGCTATAGATAAGCAAAGACTTAGCTGGGGTTTGTTTAGAGATAGAAGACCTGAGTGTTATGGGATGATAACGTCTACAATATAGAAAAAAGAAGCTGCAATTATACAGCCCCTTTTTAGTGTGTAGGTATTAAAAAATTAGATAGAAGCAAGTTTCTCACAATAACCTCTAAGAAGAGTTAACTTACATACAGTGTAGTCCTTAGCGTACTTTGCAGGAATAGCTGCGAAAACAAGACAAACTATATATATGAGTATATAGAAGATTGCTGTAGTAGGGTTCTTCGTGAAGTTAAGAACTGCAGTTATAACACATGATGATGGATAAGCAAAAAGCTGTCCGCAAAATGTTACTATAAGGCTCGCCATCGCACCGAAGAAGTATATAAGTGATGACTGTGCGCCACTGTACTTTATAAGATCGCTATCTGTTTCCTTAACTGCGAGGTACATAGGAATTATCCATGCGATGTACTGTGCATATGGGATGAGAGCAAGGATTGCAGGTATAAAGTAAAGAAAAGGTGCAAATGTGTTGGCAAACTTGTTGTTGATGCTGGACTTATGAGCAGCATAAATAGTTTCGATATTCATAACTACCTCCATGTATTGAATTATTAAGAATATGATAACCAATAATTGAGGAAAAAGCAAGTGTTATTTAAAAAACAGGAGTAAAAAGATGAGTGAAAATTACAATATTGCTATGAGGATCAAGGAAGAAGTTTCTAAGGCGGTAATCGGAAAGGATGCCGTTATAGAGAAAGTTTTGATGGCTATATTTGCCGGTGGACATATTCTTATCGATGATATACCAGGTGTTGGCAAGACGACTCTTGCCATGGCTATATCGAAGGCTATGAACCTCTCTTATAATCGTGTGCAGTTTACGCCGGATGTTATGCCTTCTGACATAACAGGTTACAATATATACAATTCGGTTTCGGGTTTTTTTGAATACAGACCTGGCGCCTGTATGTGTAATCTTCTTCTTGCAGATGAGATAAACAGAACATCATCTAAGACTCAGTCGGCTTTACTTGAGGTCATGGAGGAAAACTGTGTTACTGTTGATACACAGAGGTTTGAAGTTCCTATGCCTTTTGTGGTTATCGCCACACAGAATCCTGTAGGTTCTGTAGGAACCTCGAAGCTTCCAGAATCACAGCTTGACAGATTCGCCATAAGACTCAGTATAGGATATCCTGATGTGGACAATGAGGTAATGATCCTTAAGAATATGGGCAATACAAGGGGATATGAACTTGTTGAAGCGGTAGCTGATATACAGACACTTCTTAGTATCAGAGAGGAAGTTGCTGCCTGCTTTGTACATGATGATATACTTAAGTATATCGCAACTATAGGTAAGGTAAGTCGTGAGAATGCGAACCTCGGACTTGGATTAAGCCCAAGAGGTGCGCTTAATCTCATGAACTTAAGTCGCGCCAATGCATTTATGCGAGGAAGAAACTACGTGATTCCAAACGATGTTAAGGAAGTATTCCCGTATGTTGCCGGACACAGACTCATACTCAGGGATAAGACCAAGAACGAGCACGAGATGCTTATGACTGTCATGAATGAGATTCTTTCGGCTGTTAAAGTACCAAATATAGGATAATTGTTTATGAAAATAACCAGAATAATATATGCGATCCTTATCATAGAGATCATAGTGCTTAATATCCTTTTTTTGAGAATATGGCCTGCCTGGCTTTTCTTTGCGATTGTCGGCGTGCTCTACTACCTGTTTTTCAGGGTTTATGTGCTTAGCGGCGAAGTAGAGACGGTCATAACTACGGGGACTTCTTACCTGCACAAGGGTGTCCCTGGCATGGTCATGATATTCTTAAAAAACAAGACCATAGTTCCTCTTAGCAACGTTCACTGCGAAGTGGGCTACAAGGGAACTGAATATAGGTATACAGACTGGAAAAAACAGAAGTTTGATATAGCCGGCAATGATCAGGTCAAGATTGAAGTTGATGTGGATACAAGTCATGTCGGAGTGGTGGAGAGCGGTATCCGCAAGATGGAGTGTTTCGACGATCTGGGCTTTTTTAAGAAGAAGTATAAGAAGAACACTGCATATTATAAGGCTGTGATCCTTCCTGTGTATGATGAGAATAAAGTGTATTATCAGGAAGAAACTGAAGGCATGGGTTCTGAGGATAACGATAGAGTTGGCAGTACCGACGAGAGTGATGAGGTTCTTGAAGTGCGTGAATATGCGCCCGGCGATAAGATTAATCACATACACTGGAAGCTCACAAGCAAGTATGATAAGCCTTATGTGAGGGTTATGGGCTCCATGACGGGTATGAGGGATTATCTTCTTGTAGATGTAAATGTTTCGGAACGCGATAAGATGGACAGGGTCTACGAATGTGTTATGGCAGCTTTGTATAATAAGGTTTTGGACGGTAAGAAAGTTACTCTGTGTTATCCTGCAAATGGTGAGGTGATGCGTGAAGAGGTAGAAGAATTCTCTCAGATAGAGCCTTCTATGGCGCGTTTTATCGAAGCGGGCAGATATAACTTTGCGGACTTAAAACAAAAGTTTGCAGCTTTAGATATGAACGGCTGCAATATATATGAACTTAAGCTCATGGATGATGATAAAGTGTGGCTTAAGCAGGTAAGATGATGGCAGGAAATATACGTGTATATGAAATAAAAAATAAGGAAAACTTAATACTGAGATACATATATCTTGCAATTATGGCTTTTTGCGGATGTTATGGATGCATATGTTCCCTGATGGAATACTTTGGGGATTATGCGCTTGAGAGTAGTGAGATGTTGCTTCTTTCTTGCGTGTCTATTATAGCTGTAATAGGTTTGGGCATTAGGAAAAATCGTGTTATCAGTTGGATAATATATGGCGGAATACTGGTACTTTACAGTATATTTGCTTTTAATGCCATAGTTGAAGGCGTGGTATATATGATAAGAGGTTTCGTTAAAGAGGCTGCTAAGAACAATTATTCGCTTCTTGTTAAGGAACCTCATATTGAATTTACTCATGATGAGAATACAGCGATGCTCTGTGCAACTTTGTGGATCGTGATGGTACTAAGTGCTATCATCTCCCTATATCTTAATGAGCGCAGGTGTATATTTCTGAATATAGTTCTTGTCATACTTATATCGTTTGTGGGAGTATTTGTCGATATTAAGCCGTCTTTGGTGGGGTTATCATTCTCGATTGCCTATATATTTGCATGTCTTGTGTATGTAGGTGGTGCAAAGCTCGGTAGTTCCGTGGCGATGCTCATGTATTCGCTCCTTTTTTCGCTTTTGATGGCAATTGTTGTGTCGCAATTATACTTCAGACCTTATTACTTTGACCAGTTTAAGGATGATATGGATAAGGGACTGACAAATCTTTTTGAAGATATATATACGTTCTTTGGTGGTGAAGATAATAATTCTATTCACGGCAGACTTTCAGGCAGTCCTAAGTATACAGGTAAGACTGTCCTTCGTGTAACTATGCCGATACAGCGTGGCGAATATGTATATCTGAGAAGTTCTACATCATCAAGTTTTCATGACAATATGTGGGATAACGAAAATCTGCCTGATTTTGATCATGTGTATGAATATGTGATACCGGATACGGTTCCATATGATTCCATCATGTCTATCGGGAAGGCTATTGATCTGCCGGAAGATGTAGTCCATGTCGGGGATTTCATAGTAGAGAAGACTAAGTATACTAAGAATGAATTTGTTCTTGCATATGGCGCGGGTTTTGATGGTAAGGAATTCGTTCTTTCTAATCATATGTCTTATGTGCCGAATGATGGAAGTTATACGTTGCCTTATGTATATGTGGATAAGGATGCTACTTTGGATGCTGTGCCTGTGTTGAAGCGGTATCATAATCGTGGCGTTGCTTTTGCTGGTTTTCATGATGATAGGCTTGCATCGCCTTATAACATAGGAGTGCTGTTTAACTACTTTGCAGACCCGGCCCCTGAGGCGGAGGAGCATCTGTACAGTGATTATGTGGAAGAGAATTATAATGAAATTCCAGCGCGTTATCAAGAGTTATTTGATGAAATAGCTGAAAAATCGGGATTTTCATCTTATGATATGATGTATTCGTTCGAGGAAAGATTGGACTTGCTTAAGAAGTATATAGATACTTCTGGTTATGTCTATAACATCGATTTTAAGCCGTCAAAGGCTGATGTAGACGATCTTCTGTATGACTTCATGGTCAATACAAAGTCTGGCTTCTGCGTTCACTATGCAAGCTTTGTAACTCTTTTCTTAAGGAGTCAGGGTATACCTGCAAGATATGTAGAAGGATATATCATAACTCCAGATCTTAAGAGAGATTATTATAAAACCGATGAAGGTATGGAATATTCGATAGTAGATATACCTGACAATAAGGCTCATGCCTGGACAGAAGTATATGTGTCAGGTTATGGCTGGATGCCTTTTGAGTGTACTCCGACAAGTGCTGGTTATACTAACAGCAATTATGTTCCAGAGCAGACTACTCAGGCTCAGATTCAGACTACTACGCAGGCTATAGAGACTGAAAGTGAAGAAGAAACAACTGAAGAAGTGACGACAGAAGCTTCTTCGAAAGCTGATCCTGATAATAAGACAACCATGGCTTCAACTGAAGCTCCAAAAAACTCTGGAAAGAGCACAACTACTTCAAGAGTATTCACAATCATAATACTTGTTATCTTAGCAGTGATTCTTATTATCGTGACTATCTGGCTTGTGATACATGCGCGCATTAAGAAGCTTCTTGACAGAGAGAATCCTGATGTAAGCAAAAAGAGGTATTATAAGCTCTACGCTCACCTTGAAAAAGAGCTTTACAAGCGTGGAATCGAGAGAAGAGATGATATGTCATATCTTGAGTTTGCCGCTTTGGTTGGCAACACTTACGATATAGGCATGGATATCGTGACTGATGAACTCCTTGCTGTAAGATTCGGCCAGGGAGCCGTTAGTGAAGAAAACATAAAGAATATCCTGTACACTATAGAGACTCTTACTAAGAGAGAAAAGAAGGATTAAGCCTATGGTCAGAAGTGACAGAACAAGCGATTTTCTGATAGAGAAGAAAAAACATAAGGCAAGTGACAGACCTCAGGTGATGCACTTTCATCCGTACTATGAGATAGGGCTTTTGCTTAGCGGAGAACGTACTATGATCGTGGATGAGAAGATGTGCACCATGAAGAGGGGCGATATCATCGTCATAGATAAGGATGCCATCCACAAGGGGAGCATGTCTGACCTCGAGTGGGTGAGCGTCTATGTGACGGAAACGTATATACAAATGCTTATGGCTGACTATAAGCTTGAGCCAGGAATATATGAGGCGCGCGGCGTTAAGCTTCAGTATATGTCCAATCTTCTTCACAGAATCCTGATAGAGAAGGAAAAGTCTGATGAGTATTCAGAGATTCTGATAAGATGTTATTTTACGGAATTCCTGGTTGCCCTTATAAGACATATTCCGGAAACAGAAAAAGATGATATCTCTAAGGAAACAGAAAAAATACTTGAATATATCTACAATAACTATCAGAGCAATCTGACCTTGGAAGAGCTTGCCCGCAGATATAATATGAGTATAAGCAGCTTTTCGAAGAAGTTTAAGAAAACTACAGGCTGTGGCTTCAAGGAGTATCTTACGAATGTAAGGCTGAAAAAAGCAATTGAAAAGCTTCTGCAGACAGACGAGAGTATAACTGATATAGCCATGGAGTGTGGCTTTGACAGTGCGAATTACTTCGGGGATGTATTTAAAAAAGCGAAGGGTGTGTCACCTCTTCGCTATCGTAAGTTCAACGGAATATATTAAAAATTAAACGCGCGATTGGTTTTGAATCCTGACCACAGACGTTACCAAGGTAGCCAACTAAGCTTCGGCACCCTCACGGCACACGAAAGATTCTACTTAATGCTGCTTCATTCCTGACCTGACATGGTTCGTAGAGTTCCGTTGCGTAAGACCAAAACGTCAAACATCGCTTGTCTTGGGCAGCTCCACAGTCAAAAACCCGGGACCAACCATCACCCCTGCTGTAGCGGATTGCAGGTACAGGGCACCGCTATCTCCCCGGCTGCGCGTTATGATTATTATATTATTTTTTTTGAGTCTTGTCAACAAAAAAGTTCTCTTGTTCTTATCTGTATATATATTCCTTGCTAAAATCATCCTTTTTTGCTATAATCTACTATGTGGGTTACGTTCTGTGATCTGCCTTAAGTTTGGAAGAAGAGGGTGAACTGTATGTCTTATATGGCATTGTATCGTAAGTTCAGGCCCAGGGAATTTGATGATGTCAAAGGACAGGACCATATAGTTACGACACTTAAAAACCAAATAGTGCATAATCGTATAGGACATGCTTATCTTTTTTGCGGGACTAGAGGTACTGGTAAGACTACTATTGCTAAGATATTTGCAAGGGCTATCAACTGTGAGCATCCGATTGACGGAAGTCCATGTGGAGAGTGTGCGTCCTGCAAGAGTATCTTAGATGGCAGTTCTATGGATGTTGTCGAGATGGACGCTGCTTCCAACAATGGTGTTGAGAATATCAGACAGTTGCGGGAAGATGTGAGATATGGCCCGACGCAGGGACGTTATAAGGTTTACATAATCGATGAGGCTCATATGATAACGTCTTCGGCTTTCAATGCATTTTTGAAGACACTTGAGGAACCACCTTCGTATGTGGTATTTATTCTTGCGACTACTGAGGTGAATTCGATACCGATCACTATTCTGTCGAGATGTCAGAGGTATGACTTCAAGAGAATCACAGCCGATGAGATCAGTCTTCGTATGAAGGATATCATGGAAGAAGAGGGGCAGGAAGTGACCAAAGAGGCCCTTGATTATGTGGCGAGGGTAGCGGACGGCTCTATGAGAGATGGTCTTAGTATGCTTGATCAGTGCATAGCTTTTCATCTTGGGAAGAAGCTTACGTATGACAGTGTTCTTGATGTTCTGGGCGCTGTTGACAATGAAGTTTACTTTGAACTGACTAAGGCTATCAAGGCCGGTGATTCGATCGCGGTCATAAGGATCATAGATGATATATTCATGAAGGGACGTGAGGTTACTACCTTCGTGAAGGATTATATATGGTTCTTGAGGAATCTCATGATAAGCAAGGCTTCGGCTGATGCATATATGCTGACGGGGATGTCAGCTGAGAATTATAAGAGGCTAAGAGATCTTTCTTCTCTTTTTGAGATGGAGGTCATCGAGAGGTATATAAGGATTCTCTCGGATCTTAGTAGCAAGATACGTTTTGATAATGCGAAGAGAGTGCTGACGGAAATTGCTTTCTTGAAGCTTATTAAGCCTCAGATGGAGCGTGACTACGATTCAATCCTAAATCGTGTGGCTGTCATAGAGGATAAGCTTGAGAAGGGAATCGTTGTGAGCGGTACTACATCAGCGCCGTCTATGACAGAGACTTCTTTTGAGAAGAAGAAGGTCAATATAGCTGCGGTTCCTGAGGATATCAAGGAGCTTGTTATCAACTGGCAGGTGTTCTGCAGTAAGCTTAAGTCAGGACCTTATGGGGTGGTTATCCCTTATGTGCATCCGAATCATGACGGGGATGTCTTAGAGCTTGTCATAGATTATGAGGGCGTTGAGCTTTTGGTTGGTCGGGATGATGCCTTCTTAGCAAGCTGTCAGGATGTAGCTAGTCAGATACTTCCGGGCAAGGACTTCAAGATGAAGATTGTCAGGATGAAGAAGGATCATGAATACAAGGATGAGTATGAAGATCTTTTGGAAAAATACAAAGAATTCATGGTCATAGATGATGATGAAAATAATTTTGGAAAGGAAGATTTGTAATTATGGGAAAGCGTGGAGGATACGCAGGTGGTATGCCTGGTAATATGGCTAATATTATGAAGCAGGCACAGAAGATGCAGCAGAAGATGGAAGAGACTAACAAGTCGGTTGACGAGATGGAGTGCTCTGCAAGTTCTGGCGGTGGTGCCGTAACTGCTGTTGTTAACGGTAAGAGAGAATTCGTAAGCATTAAGATATCACCTGATGCTGTTGATCCAGATGATGTTGAAACACTTGAGGATCTTGTACTTGCAGCTGTGAACGAAGCTATGAAGAAGATGGAAGAAACAAGATCTGAAGAGATGGCTAAGGTTACAGGTGGCTTTGGTGGATTTAGCGGCGGAGGATTCCCATTCTAATGGAGTATTATGGTAATCACATCTCCAAGTTAATAAGTGTATTTCAAGCCTTGCCGGGAGTTGGAAACAAGTCTGCGGTCAGGCTTGCTTTTCATGTTATCAACATGCCTAAGGAGGATGTGAAGGTTCTTGCGGATACTATTGTGGAAGCGAGAGAGCGTGTGAAGTTCTGCAGTTGCTGTTATACACTGACGGATTCGGATATGTGTCCTATATGTGCTGATCCTGAAAGAGATCATTCGACCATCATGGTTGTTGAGAACTCGAGAGATCTGGCTGCTTATGAGAAGACTGGTAAGTACAAGGGCGTATATCATGTGCTGCATGGTGCTATATCGCCGACTCTTGGTATAGGCGTGGAACAGATCAAACTTAAGGAACTTATAAAGAGGCTTGAGGGTGATGTGAAAGAAGTTATCATCGCAACTAACTCAAGTATAGAGGGTGAAACTACAGCTATGTATATCAGCAGGCTTATTAAGCCTGCGAACATCAAGGTCACAAGGATCGCTTCGGGTGTGCCGGTTGGCGGAGATCTTGAATATATAGATGAGATGACTCTTGCGAGAGCTTTGGATGGCAGGGTAGAACTATGAATGACTTGCATGTATATGACGACATAGTTCTTGGTCACAGACCAAGGATGCTCAATGTATTAAAGTATTATCCTTTTTTTATGATAACTAAGGACGGGTTCGGTGACTTCGCTGCAGGGCGTTATGAGAATCTTGATCTTGGTTATCTTGTTATGGCTGTTTTGCGTTTTTTTATCGAGAAGAACAACGTGGAGAGCCGCGATGTAGTATATCCTGAATATGTGGATTTCTTAAAGGGTGTTATAGCAAGGGATTTTGATCAAAAACTGACTGATATGGAAGTAAAAGAGGTGGCGGATTTCGTATTTGGTAAGATGCGTAATGACGGCCGCCCATTTGCGTTTGAATACTATGATCCTGCGGATAGGAAAAAAAGAAGTGTAAGGATCCGTATGATCGAGAGCAACATAGTCGAGAGTGTTGTATATTACAGCATCGGTAAGGAGGCTTTGGCCTTTTACCTCGATACTAAGGAGTTCAAGGATGAGAGTAAGATCAATGTTGAACAGCTCCTTCTTGAAAAGCTTATAACTTCTAAGGATTTTTCGGGCGGTATTGACGTTGTTAAGAGAATCAACGATGAGGTTCTTTACCTTGATAAGGCCAGAGAGCATGTGCGCTTGCTGCTGTCTTCAGATGTGCGCTCGGCACTTCTTGAATACGATACATTTAAAACCTATGGTATGAAGTGGTTTTTGGATGAACAGAAACTCTTTCAGAAGAATATGACTCTTATAAGGGAAACTTTAAAAAGAGCGAAGGATATGAATGCTGATACGGATAAGGTTCGCTCGATATATGAACTTGAGCTGGAGCTTAATAAAGCCATGCATAACCACTTAAGACTTCTGGAGGAGTGCACGGTTTTATCAAGGGATATAGATGTGGCTATACAGCGAAAGAAGGTTGGGTCTTTTGTCATAGGATTTGACTATGAGAGGGCGCTTGATCTTCTTATCGAGAAGGACGATATGGAGGCTTGCTCCTTGCTTTCACTTCCGCTTCTTAAACCGAAGATCAAGAAGAGCTTTTCTTTTGAATATGTGAAGCGCATGTTTGACATGGAAGAGAAGGAAGAAGAAAAGGGCGAGGATATCTCGAGGAAGGAAGCTAAGGAAACAGTCTACAGTGACGAGCTTGAGGATGAGAGAATAAGGGATAATTATAAGGGGCTGTTTGGTGTGCTGATAGCTCTTCTTAAGTACAAAGAAGAGTATGACCTTGTCTACTTCATGGATATATGTAAGAAGCTTTATTCTGAGGAGATAGTAAGAAACGGAGACTTGTATTCTTTTCTTGTGAATCTTTGTCAGAAGGATGAATACAGAGCAGACGATAAGAAAGCCGATACATTTTTCGATGAGATCGTTGATGGGACTGATTATGGTGATATCGGTGGCGTGAAGCTTATAAAGGGCGATGAACAAGAGGTTGTTACCGAAGATGGCTATAGCGTGACGAATGTGATCGTCAGAAGGATTGGATATGGAGAATAGAAATATAAGCCTTGCATTTGACATAATAGGTAAGCTTTTGCAGGGAGAACATATGGGTGAGAAGAGCGATAACACGAGTCTCTATGAAGCCTATAATTCTAACATGGAAGTATATGATCTGGTCACTTCGTACATGAAGAGCGCCGGACTTAGGATATATGAATACAATAATTCTATATATGTCTGCCCACTTGAGGGTAATAAGGCTTTCGGATATACTAACGAGGAACTTAAGGAGAAGATAGGCTTAAGGCTTAACAAAGAGCTTTATCTGTGTTTTTTTATAACCTATGTGATTACCGTAAATCTGCTTAAGAGCACTTCTGATGCCGGCGATTACATAAGAGTTGAGGATATTATTAAGGCTGTGGATGCCGTGATTCCTAGGATCATAGACAGAAGCTCGGGTGTGGTGATGGATGAGGCTAAGTCTGTCAGAAGTCTTGCTGTTATGTGGGATGATCTTCCTGTGAGTGCGCAGACCGAATCGATGGGCAAAGCATCGAGAGGTTCAAAGAGCGGATTTGTAAAGCTTCTTATGAACTTTTATCTGACGGAGGATCTGTTTATCCTGAATGAGGACAGATATTATCCTACCGGAAGATTCTATGCTATAGGCAGGGGTTATTTTAACGAATACAGAAGTGAAATCATGGATAAGCTCATGAGCGAGCAGTGATACGGAGAAAGATATGCCGCAGATTAACAGAATCAGAGTAAACAATATCAAATATAATTTCAAGACGCAGTTTTATGATGATTTCCTTATGCGTTTTTCTGGTAAAAATGCTATATATGATCTTGCAAACGGTGGCGGTAAGAGTGTTCTTCTGCTTCTTATGATGCAGAACATGCTGCCGAATTGTTCTCTTGACGAAAAGCAGCCTGTTGAGAAACTCTTTACTGAAGCGGGTGGCAGCAGTGTCATCCACTCTCTTATCGAGTGGAAGCTTGATAATTGCTATGTCGAGGATAATTATAAGTATATGACTACTGGCTTTTGTGCAAGAAAAGGCAAGGAAAGTGTCATAGAATACTTTAATTACTGTATATTCTATAGGGAGTTCGGTGATAACGATATAAAGAACCTTCCGCTTGAAGAGGACGGAAAGAGAGTTACGTATCAGGGGCTTAAGACTTATCTTAAGGAACTGAAGAATAAGGACTTGGGCGTAAAGGTCTTCGTGTTTGACAAGCGTAACGAATACCTTAGATTTATAACTGAATATGGAATATTTGAGAGCCACTGGGAATTAGTGCGTGGTATCAACAAGACTGAAGGTCATGTCAGGACTTACTTTGAGACCAATTATAAAAAGGCGAGAAAGGTTGTAGAGGATCTTCTCATAGAACAGATCATAGAGAAGTCCTTCAACAACAGACTCGGCATAGAGGGTGAAGAGGAGAACATGGCTAAGACCCTCTTCAACATAAGAAGTCGTCTTCTTGAGCTTGGACAGAAAAAGAAGAAGATGGATTCTTATGATAACCAGTGCATCCTCTTAGATGAATTCGCAGCCTCTATGGAGGATGCCGCTAAGCTTTTTGAGAAGCGTGACAGCGTTAAGAAAGAGCTTATAAGTGGGTTTGCTGCGCTTAAGCTTCGCAATGAAGAACTAGAGAAGTCTGGCACTATACTTCTTGATAAGATATCTGCTGCAGATGATGAGTCTCTTCGCTATAAGAGGCTTCTTGCCTGTGCGAAGATATATGATATGGCAGACTCGGTGAAGGAAGAGAGTGCTGTTCTCAAGTCTATGGAAGAGGAATATACCAAAGCCGATGAAGAATACTTAAGCCTTACTAACGAGCTTAAGCTTTGTGAGGCTATGTTTGCTCTTCTTGATTATGAGGACAATGAATTAAAGAAAGATGCGTATGTGAAGAGTCTTGAGTCTGATAAGGGAAGTGATGATGAAAGTGCTGCTCTTAAGACTCTTGCGACGACTCTTAAGAAGAAGATAACAGATATCATGACAGACCTTAGGTCGGAGCTTGCAGGCAAGAAACAAAAAGTATCCGATGATGAGGCTTTGCTTCATGCTGCCAGAACGAAGGAAAAAGAAGATGACAGAACTCTTGTGGTCACTGTTAATAAGCTTGAGGATGTCAAGAAAGAGATGGACATCTTAAGCAATACCTACAGTACAAAGAGATCTATGCTTGACGTGACTCTTGATACTGATATTAAGAGCATGCTTGCCAAAGAAGAGGCGCTTCTTACAAAGCTTAAGGCTTCTTATGATGAAGCGCTTGCTCTTAAGGAGTCATCTGACCAGTCTTTCAGGTCGCTGCTTGATAAGAGAATCTCCTGCATGGCTGCCATCGAGGCTCTTGATCAGGTAAGGAAAGCTGCGATAAGAGATGGCGAAGAGGATAAACTTGATAAGCTCATGCACATATATATGGCTGATTCGGTGAATGAGCTTTCTAACAAGATAGGCGAGATTCTCTCTAAGACTATAGCTTCCATAGCTGCGATCGACAGGACGATAGATGATAAGTTAAAGACTGTCGAATGCTACAGGAAGCGTACTTTACCTGTGTTTGACAAGGATTATAAGAAGGTATATGAATATCTTCAGACTAATTATGAGGAAAATGTTTTGCATGGCTTTGACTGGTATGAAAGTCAGCCGTCTAACATAAGGCGTGACCTCATAAGGCGTGTGCCATTTATAACCAATTCTATAGTTTTTTGTGGAGATATAGAACTTCTCAAGGCGGATGCCGCACTTAATGGTCTTGTTGAATCAGATGTGATAGTGCCTATAGTAGGAGAAAATATCAATTATGAATCGCGTAATGCCATAGGCTGTGACAATGTCGTCATGAATATGAAGGATATATCTTTCATATGGGATGAAGATAAGCGTAACGATAAAATCCAGCTTATCGAAGAAGAAATCAAAGAGGCTAAGAAGGAAAGAGAATCTTATCTCGGAAGAAAACAGGTTCTTGAGGATGATCTTAAGGAAGCTGTGGTTCTGTCAAAGGGCGCTGATAATGGTGCTGACGCAGCCACTTCTATCGAGGAAAAGAGAAATGAATTAAAGAGTCTTGAAGAAGCTCTTCTTAATCTCAAAGAAGAGAATACTTTGCATGTAAGCGACCTTGCTTCAAAGGAAGGCGAATACACAAAGCAACTAGAAAAGGTGGGGGTTCTTCATGAAAGTATAGAACTCGGGGATAAGCTTGAAAGCTTAAGTGCATCCTATGAAGCTTTGAGAGCTTCTTCGGTAAGATTAAAGCGTGATCTCGAAAACAGTGGCAGGGTGATAAAAGAAAGCGAAGCTTCCATAGAGGCGATGAAGCAGGAATGCGCACTGTGCGAAAAGAAGCTTGATGAGTATACACGCGTATTGAGAGATGAAGTAAGCGCTTATGTATCTGATGATGCCACGATTGATCCAGAGTATGAAGAGCTTTCTTATACAGAAATCTATGCAAAATTCAAGGTTCACAAGGAAATCGTTGAGGAACGCAACAGTGACCTTAAGGACAGACAGAGACTCATAGGTATATATACCGAGAATATGAAGAAGCAGAAGGAACAGATAGAATACTTAGGCTTTAGTGTTGAGGAACTTCAGAATCTGGATCGAAGAGATATTAAGTCAAGAGACGATCTTGTTGCGATGAAGCAAAAGCTTGAGAAGAAGAATGGTGACCGCAAGGCGCTTATGAAGAATATAGAAGGCAAGAAGGAGAACTTAAGCTATCTTAAGGGTTCTTATGAGAACGCTCTTGCTTCTTATTCGGAGGAATTCAAGACTGATGTGCTTGATAAGAGGGAAGCATGCATAGTCAATAAGGATGACTATACAGAACTTGTCAAAAAAAGCGAGATTGCAAAGAAAGAATGGCTTAAGAAAATTGGCGAGAACAAGAATGAGGCTGCGAGACTTTCAGTTGTGAGAAAGAGTCTTGTAAGACACTTAGGTGATTGTCTCGACGATAAGGGTGAACTTCTAAATAATCTTACGGTTGATGAATCTTATGACATAAAGAATCTTGAGAAGGATATAGAAAGCTATGAGGGCGCTGAGCGTGATCTTAACAGGGCGGCCAATTCTTTCTACAGAAGCAAGATGAAGTTAAGAGATGGACTTGTGCTGTGGGATGCGGCTGAACTTGCAAAGACTGTTGAAACTTCGCTTAACTTTGCGGGAAGTCTTGAGGAACTTAAGAACCTTCTTGAGAATATCGCTTCCGCCAAGGAAATCATACAGCTTGAGAAGAATAATGTTCAGAATAACATCGAAGATATGCTTGCTCTTAAGGATGCATTTGAAAACAGGTGCCTCAATACGTGTGAGAATATCAAGGCTTCGCTTGAGAGACTTGCCATGTCTTCGAAGATTACACTTGATGATAAGGTTATACCGGTGATTAAGCTCAACATTCCGTATGTGAGCGATGATATCAAGCACGAGCGCATGAGTTCTTATATCGACGATATAGTTATGATGTGCCAGAGCTTTGGCGACGACGAGGACCGGTTCAAGTTCATAAGGGACAAGTTGACATGGAAGAAGCTCTTCTCGGTTGTGGTTACTGATATGAACGATATTCGCTTAAGCCTCTACAAGCGAGAGAGAAATGCTTCGCAAAGCCGTTATCTCAAGTATGAAGAGGCGGTTGGAAGCACTGGCCAGTCACAGGGTATATATATACAGTTTTTGATAGCTATCATCAACTATATAGCGACTATCAACGCGGGTGCCAAGGGCGAGGGCATCGTCGGAAGCACCATATTCATCGATAATCCTTTTGGTGCTGCCAAGGATATATACATATGGGAGCCTATCTTCAAGCTTCTTAAGGCCAATCATGTGCAGCTTATCGTACCTGCAAGAGGCGCTACGCCAGCTATAACAGGCAGATTTGAGATTAACTACATCTTAGGTCAGGTGAAGCAGGATGAGATGCTTCAGACCGTGGTTACAGACTTCAGAACTCAGATCCGCGAAGAGAGTGTAGAGTATGAGAAGCTTGAGTTTGAACAGGCAGATATGTTTGACATGTTGAAGCATTTGTGATACTATGTTGATAGGTTTTAACAATTAAGAAAGGTTCGTCCATGGATAAGTTTGAATATCGTTTAAGACACGAGCAATTGATCAAATATTATACTGCAGGCGATTTTAAGAGCGCTGCAGCAGTTGCCGATTCTATCGACTGGAGAAGGGTCAGTAACTGGAAGACTTTAGCCAAGGTCATAGATATATATTACAAGCTTGAAGAGTATAAAAAAGCGCGTAATATAGCTGTCATAGCCTATAACAAGGGTATGGGCGGCAGAACACTTATCTTCAAGCTTGCCGATATACTCATAGAGCTTGATGAACTTGGTGATGCATGGAGCATGTATCAGCAGTATAAGGCTATCGCGCCGAATGACTCTAACGGATACTTGCTTCTGTATAAGTGGAATATTAAGAATGGTGCGTCTGTTGCACAGCTTATAGATATAATCGAGGAGTACCGTCAGAAGGAGCCACATAACGAGGCAAGCATATATGAACTTGCCTGTCTGTATGAGGCTGCCGGCAATATACCAAGAGCGCTTGAACTCTGTGATGAACTCATATTGTGGTTCAATCAGGGTGAGTATTTTGAGTCGGCTCTTATGGTTAAGAACAGATATAATGCGCTTACTCAGAGACAGAAGGGTATGCTTGAAGCTATCGACGCTAAGAGAAATCCTTATGCTGATGCTACTGTTAAGAAGAACAATTCAAGTAAGGTTGTAACAATAGAGATAAAGGGTAATGTAGTAGACCCTGCGGATATTCATCGTAAGGTAACTACAGAGCTTAATAAGCAGCAGATCAACGATGCTCTTATAGAGAGTGAGAAGATCTCTGTGCCAGCACCTGAGTCTTCAGTTGTTATGGAGCCAGTTCCAGTCAATATACCGGAGCAGAAGATAGAGCAGAGACTTGAACAGAGGTCTGAGCAGAGAACAGAAAAGAAGAAGAATGGTATATTTAACTTCTTCAAGAATATAGTTGCCAGAGAAGATAATGATGACGACGAAGAGGAGGATGAAGATGATGATATGCCTGTAGTCAGAAAGCAGTCTGATGAGCCTGCTTACGAGACTAACATGGCGTATGAGCCACAGCCACAGCCAGGTCCGCAGTCGCAGCCACAGCCACAGTATGTGCCTGCTGATTATGCACAGCAGCCTGTATATGATTCTTCTTCATATATGCCTCAGCCACCATATAATACATCACAGTATGTGGATCTTGCATATGATCCGAATTACAATCCTGGTCAGATCATAGATATGGTACCTGAAGAGAGTCGTATCATAAGTCAGAATGATGGACTGGTTGACGGAAAGCCTATTAACAAGGATATCAACAAGGTAACTACAGACAGTATTAACATCAAGCCTCTTCTGCCTTTTGATACTATCAATCTTCAGAACAGTCTTCAGGAGTCGATTAAGGCTTTGACTGAAGGAGATGAGAAGCATCCACTTTCTGATTTTGAAGAATATCAGGCACAGAAGGAAGCTAAGAAGCGTGAAGAGGAACTTAAGGCTACTAAGGAAGTTGCATCTAAGGAAACATCTTCGGTTGACAGTACTGCTGCAAACGACAGTACTGCTGCAGACGAAAGTACTGCTGATGATAGTGCTGAAACTAAGGTTATAGATAAGATTGTATTGCCTCCTACCATAGAGTCTACTATGGATAAGGATGAACTTGATTTTGCCAGAACTAAGGTGCTTAAGCCTAAGAAGAAGCATAAGAACAATAAAGAGCAGGAGGTTAAGCCTGTTGATACTAAGCCGCTTGCTCCTGTTCATACTGTAGAGATCAAGAAAGAAGAGTCTGATGTTACAGAAGAGCCTGCAGTAGCAGAAGCTGTTGCTGTAGAACCTGTAGTGTCAGAGCCAGAAAGAGATCTTTCTGAAACAGAGATCCTCTTTAAGAAAGCCATCGAGGAAGAAGAGAAGAAGCCTAAGTCATCTTCGGTTGTCATGGAGTATGCTAATGAGAATAACCTCATGATAAGTGGAGTTATGGAAGGCCCTAATATGAACACTAGCAGGATTATCTATCCGGGTGTTAACTTTAAGGTGGAGACTAAGTATGCTACCGAAGCTCCTAAGAGCACTGTAACTCAGGAAGAACTTAAAAAGCGTGAGGAAGAGCTCAACAACAAGTTCAAGACTAAGGAACTTCCTCCTATCGAGGCTATAGAGAAGGCTATGGCTGATGTCAGCGAGAAGACTGTTACTATACCTGTAGAGGATATAGAGCAGATGAAGGAAGTCGCTGATATAGACAATGCCATCAGAAAAGAAACAAAAGAATTCGGAACTAAGCCATCTGATGATCTTGGAAGTACACGTGACATCAACGAGGAAATCAGAAGAGGCCTCATGGCTATTGGTGTGATGGATTCTGATATGTCTGATACTAAGGGCATATATGCTATATCTGATGATTTCTTAGAGAATATCGATGCTCTTTCTAAGAAGGACGAAGCTAAGAAGTTAAGAAGACAGCAAAGAGAAGAAGAAGCCCGTGCTATGGAAGCGGCAAAGGAGGCTGAAGAAGCAGCAAGAAGAGAAGCTGCAGAAGCTGCCGAGGCGGCAGCAAAAGAGCCTGCCGAAAGAAAAGCAGCAGAAGCTGCAGCAAAAGAAACTGCTGAAGCTGCTGCTAGGAAAGCCACTGAAAGAGATGCTACTTTCAAGAAGGGCTCTACTATGGATATAGCTGCTTCTATATCAGAAGCTCTGGCTGGCGTAGAGGCTATGGAGGCTGCAGATGAGGCTGCAGGTGCGGCTTTGACTACAGCTGCTAAAGCTGATTCTG
>JAEEGL014158411.1_pt1 | contig 40566 bp, 39 predicted proteins | sample 9134231 | NCBI WGS metagenome assembly JAEEGL01 (sample SAMN16246548, study PRJNA631951) | gut metagenome | biome: gut microbiome; feature: rumen; material: fiber-attached | host: Bos | place: Iran: Karaj | collected 2018-10
AACTGCATAGGCTCCTATACCCATGACCTCTATGAGGCAGAGTCCATCATCATTGAGGATAAGTTTGAGGAGATACAGGAGTTGATTTATACCAGAGACACCATGTACACCGACCTTCAGGCTAAGGCAGATGTTGCCCATACAGGAACTTCTGACCCAAACCTTATTGAAAGTACAATGGAACAAGCAGGTGTAGATGAAGTCACGAATATGGAGGAAAATGCCAGCAAGCTATGGTTTACCTCGCTGACAACAGGAGCTGTGGTTGGTCTTGACAAGATTATCATGCTGATAGCCCTGATTGTATTCCGTATTGGTTGGTGGTCAACTATCTATTGCCAACAGATATTGCTTGGTATGCTGACGATTTTCGGGCCTATTCAATGGGCCTTCAGCCTATTGCCGAAATGGGAATCCTCATGGGCGAAGTGGCTCATCCGTTATTTGACCGTCCATTTCTACGGAGCCATGCTCTACTTCGTAGGTTTTTATGTCCTTTTACTCTTTGATGTGGTACTTAATATTCAGGCAGAAAACCTCATGGCGATTACCCAGAGTGAGCAGACGATGGCAGCCTACCTACAGAACTCCTTCTTCTCAGCTGGTTATCTGATGGCAGCAAGTATTGTGGCGATGAAGTGTCTGAACTTGGTTCCAGACCTTGCTGCATGGATGATACCTGAAGGTGAGACAGCTTTCTCAACCCGAAACTTCGGTGAAGGCGTTGCACAACAGGCTAAGATGTCGGCTCAGGGAATGGTAGGCAGAGTCCTATAAACGTCAGAAACAACGTAAAACATACTAAATATCGCAATAATTATGGTTATAAAGAATCTCGAAAACAAAATCAAACTGGTGCTGATTATCTGTTCTCTTTTCTTGGTAGGATGTATCATCATCAGTATCTCCAGTATCTGGACTGCTCGCACAATGGTCAATGATGCTCACCAGAAGGTCTATGTACTTGACGGTAATGTGCCTATCCTTGTGAATCGAAGCACGATGGAAGAAACACTTGACGTAGAAGCCAAGAGTCATGTAGAAATGTTTCACCAGTTCTTCTTCACCTTGGCACCTGATGACAAATACATCAAGTACACTACAGAGAAAGCCATGTATCTTGTTGATGAAACTGGCCTTGCACAGTATAACACTCTGAAAGAAAAAGGCTTCTACTCTAATATCATGGGTACAAGTGCTGTTTTCAGTATCTTCTGTGACAGTATCAATTTTAACAAGGACAACATGGAGTTTACATACTATGGCCGTCAGCGTATAGAACGACGCACAAGCATCCTTATGCGTCAGCTTGTCACAGCAGGTCAGTTGAAGCGAGTTCCAAGGACAGAGAATAATCCTCATGGCCTTCTCATTACCAACTGGCGTACGCTTCTGAACAAGGACATTGAGCAGAAAACAAAGAACTCTTACTAATCACACATAACTATGGGAAGTTGGAAGAAATTCATTATGGGCGAGAAGATGCCCGACAAGGATGATCCGCAATACAAAGAGAAGTATGAGAAAGATGTTGATGCCGGTAGAAGGTTTGCGAGGTGGTCTGGGCTGGACAGGCTTGCAGCCATGGTTCAGGACTTTGCCAACAAGCACACCAAAGCTTTTCTCGTTATCGTGTTTGGCTTTGTTATTCTCAGTTTTGGCATGAACATTTACCGTATGGGACGTGTGTGGAGCCAAGGCGGAGAACGCAAGACCGCTGTGGAGCAACAGGACGAATTGATAAGGAACCGACATCGACGAGTCAGAAAGGCAATCAGCTCAGCTCATTGTTTGCCTCCCAGTATCAACAGAGACTATCAAGAAAGTGTAACTAAAAATAATAAAGACAATGGACATTCAGACGCTAAAGAAGATTAACTGGAAGCAGCCAAAGTACATGCTGCCCCTCATTATCTATGTTCCTTTGCTCTTCGTCGGGTATTTCGTCATAGACCTGTTCTATACGGAGAAAGCAGAGATTCCTGATTCCAGCATGGCCACCACCGAGTATCTTAACCCAGAACTCCCAGATGCCAAGATGAAGGGAGATGGTATTGGGAATAAGTACGAAAGTATGCTAAAGTCATACGGTCGTATCGATGATTATACTGCAATGAACAACATAGATAGAAACAACGATGAACAGAAAGAAGACTATGACTCAAAGTACAGCGACGCAGAGCGTGAACTTCTCGAATCACAGGAAGCCGAGAAACTCGCTGAGCTACAGAGACAATTACAAGAAAGCGCACAAAAAGGTCAGGAAGTCGCCAGTGGTAACATCCCATCAGAAGAAGAACGATTGGCACGCAGTCAGCAACGCGAGCGTGAGGCAATGGACGAACTCAATCGTGCCTTAGCTCAGGCCAGGCTGCAAGGTCAGCAAGCCATGCAATCCCCTGGAGTCAACGAATCCGAAGAAAAAGATGACTCATCCGACAGTCAGCCGTCAACTGCCGAAGGAAAGCTTACAGTCAATGAACGAGCTGTTAAAGGAGTAAGTGACGAAGACGAGGCGCAGGAGGTTGTGAAGAAAGTCAAGATGACCTCTGACTACTTCAACACCATTGCCAATGCTGACGAGGAGCCAAACCTTATCAAAGCCATCATAGACGAGAACGTCAAGGCCGTGGATGGCAGCAGAGTACGCCTACGTCTTCTTGACGACATCGAAATCAACGAGGTCGTTGTGCCTAAAGGAACGTATATCTACGCGCAGATGAGTGGCTTCGGTTCTCAGCGAGTCAAGGGAAGTGTCAAGAGCATATTGATTCATGACGAACTCATCAAGGTCAACCTCTCCATCTATGATACGGACGGACTTGAAGGCTTATATGTTCCAAGCAGCAGTTTCCGTGAAACCAGCAAAGATGTGGCTTCTGGAGCTATGAGTAACACGTCATCGCTCACCAGCACCAATACCTCTGGAGGTAATGCCCTTACCCAATGGGGCAACCAAGCTATCAGTAATATTGTGCAGAAAACCAGCAATGCTATCGGCAAGTCCATCAAGAAGAACTCCGCCAAGCTGAAGTATGGCACTTTCGTTTATCTGATCAATGGTAAAGAAAAGAAGAAAGATTAACATAAAATGTAATTCTACTATGTGTATGAAAACAATCAAAAGTATTGGCGCACTCCTGTTGGGTGCCCTTTCTGCTGCTCCTGTAATGGCACAGCAGACCTATGAAGAGATGGAGCAACTTACTGTGAACGAGCAGGTGACAACTGTCATCACGGCTTCCGAACCTGTCCGTTTGGTTGACATCAGTACAGACAAAGTTGTCGGCGACCAGCCTATTAACAACACCATTCGTCTGAAGCCCAAAGAGGGTGCGGATGTTCATGCTGATGGTGACGTGCTTGCTATCGTCACCATCGTTACCGAACGTTACCGTACCCAGTATGCCCTTATCTATACAACCCGACTACAGGAGGCTGTTACGGATAAGCAGATTCTTCCTGAAGAGAAGATTGCCTACAACAATCCTTCTGTCAGCATGTCCACTGAGGAAATGGCTAAGTATGCACGTTCCATTTGGAACTCAGCATCCCGCATCCGTAATGTCAGTACCAAGCAGCATCGTATGACCATGCGTTTGAATAATATATACAGCGTAGGTGAATACTTCTTCATAGACTTCTCCATCGAAAATCGTACCAATATCCGCTTCGACATCGATGAACTGCGAGTAAAACTCTCAGACAAGAAACAGTCCAAGGCAACCAATGCCCAGATGATAGAACTTACTCCGGCATTCGTGCTTGACCAAAGCAATACGTTCAAGTATGGCTACCGAAACGTCATTGTCTTGAAGAAGATGACCTTCCCTAACGATAAGGTTCTGAGCATTGAACTGTCCGAGAAACAGATTAGCGGCAGAGCAATCACCCTCAATATCGACTATGAGGATGTACTCTATGCCGATTCGTTCAACTCTGTATTACTGAAGGAGGAGTAAGCCATGAAGAAGATTCTCTTATCAATGATTGCGGCAGTCTGTATGACCGCATCAGCCTTTGCCCAGGCACATAGCGACCGAATCTCCGTAGGCGTTGGACTTCTATACGAGAATGGACTTGATGCAACCCTGTCATGGGAGCATGAGACCAAATACCACAATGCGTGGGAGTACTTTGTCAATGGTTATCTCAAATGGGACGAATGTCAGTCCTGTGGTCATATTTGCCCAGACTCATTCTGGAAGAACTATCGCACTTGGGGCGTAGGTGCAGCCTACAAACCTTGTGTTGTTCGTGGGCGTAATCATTATGGTAATGTCCGTATCGGAGCCAGTGTCGGCAGCAACACCGATAAGTTTCTTGGTGGCTTCCATGTGGGATATGAGCATAACTTCGCCCTCCGAAAAGGATGGGTGTTGTATGTGCAAGCTAAATGTGACCTGATGGTTCCAGACCGAAAAGATCTGTTTCGTGAAGGCATTGTCATAGGTTTCAAGATTCCAACCCTCAAACACTAATCAAGATGAAGATATTACACTATTTCCATGCTGTTTTAGCCGCAGTTGGCTTTACAGTAACCTTGACTTCATGTGATGAGCACATAGAGTTTCCAGATACTGCCATGAAGACCTGCGACATCCTCTGCACCGACGGAGAGATTGTACGTTATGAAGATATGGCGAGCAAAGGAAAGACACCCATTGGTGTAGTTTTCCATGTCAATCAGGACGGAAAGACCGAAGGTACAGGCTATGCCGTATATCTCTGGGATGTACAACCGTCAGCATTTAGTGACAGCCTTGGAGTCAAGCAAAATACCTCAGCTAATCCAACAGCCTTTGACGGTAATAGCAACACATACGCCATGTATGCCTCTGGTGTTTCTTCTGCGGCAATTTCCGTCTTTGACATGTGGAAGTATGGCCAGAGTGCCTATATTCCATCCGTTGCCCAGCTCCAGTTACTCTATGCCTCACGGAATGCCGTAAACAGTTATATCAGCAAATGTGGTGGCGACGTGATTCCTACAGAGCCAAGCGAATGTTGGTACTGGAGTTCTACTGAGGTCAGCGGACAGGAGGCTGCCAAAGCATGGCTCTTCTCTCTGGCATCAGGAGCATTGCAGGAAACCCCAAAGTTAGAGTCTCATAAGATACGCCCAATCATTACGTTGTACAATTAAGTTTTAGTAAGGATATTATCAGGAATGGAAGAAACCAAAGAACTTCAGACCGCCTATAAGATATTCAGAACACTCATCTATGTCTCACTCGTAGTTGAGTTCTTTGAGTATGCCATAGACCCAGAGTTGCTTGACTATTGGGGAGGTATCGTCTGTGATGTCCATGACCGCATGAAGCGGTGGTTTATCTATAACGACGGCAATCTTGTATGGAGCAAGCTTGCTACCATACTTTGCATCTGCATCACTTGCATAGGTACTCGAAACAAGAAGCACATCGAGTTTGATGCACGTCGTCAGGTACTCTACCCATTGGTCGGTGGATTTATCGTGACGCTCCTTTCCATCTGGCTGTTCAAGACCCGTATGGACACACGATTCTATACGATAGCTCTCAACCTCTGGCTCTATATGGCAGCCTCTATACTTGGAACCATACTCATTCACGTTGCCCTTGACAACATCAGCAAGTTCCTGAAGGAGGGTCTGCTCAAAGACCGATTCAATTTCGAGAATGAGTCTTTCCAGCAATGTGAAGAGCTGATAGAGAACAAGTATAGTGTGAATATTCCCATGCGCTACTACTATAAGTCGAAGTTCCGCAAGGGCTGGGTGAACATCGTCAATCCGTTCCGAGGTACTTGGGTGGTTGGCACTCCTGGTTCTGGTAAGACCTTTTCCATCATTGAGCCATTCATTAGACAGCACAGTGCCAAGGGCTTTGCTATGGTAGTGTATGACTACAAGTTTCCGACGCTTGCCACTAAGCTCTACTACCATTACCGCAAGAACTTGGCTGCTGGCAAAGTTCCCAAGGGATGCAAGTTCAACATCATCAACTTTGTGGATGTAGAGTACAGTCGACGTGTGAATCCAATTCAGCTCAAATATATTCCCAACCTTGCAGCAGCCAGTGAGACGGCAGAAACGTTGCTCGAATCACTCCAAAAAGGCAAGAAAGAGGGTGGTGGCGGTTCTGACCAGTTCTTCCAGACATCAGCCGTCAACTTCCTTGCGGCTTGTATCTTCTTCTTCGCCAACTACCGCAAGGTTCCGTATGACAAGAAGACTAACAAACCCTTGGAAGCAGAAATGACAGAAGAGCCAAAGACCCATCGTCCGAAACCGACAGGACGTGTCTTCGATGCAAACCATAACGAGGTAAGCCCGGACAGTTACTATTGGCTTGGCAAGTACAGCGACATGCCGCATATCCTGTCATTCCTCAATCTGGACTATCAGACTATCTTCGAGGTGTTGGAAACTGACCCAGAGGTTGCTCCTCTGCTTGGTCCGTTCCAGACAGCCATGAAGAATAAGGCTATGGAGCAGTTGGAAGGTATGATTGGTACGTTGCGTGTCTATACCTCTCGCCTTGCCACTAAAGAGTCCTACTGGATATTCCACAAGGATGGCGACGATTTCGACCTGAAGGTATCTGACCCTGCCAATCCCAGCTATCTGCTGATAGCCAATGACCCAGGGATGGCGAGTATCCTTGGTGCTTTGCACGCACTTACTCTGAATCGTCTCGTTACACGTGTCAATACTGGTCAAGGTAAGAACATTCCTGTCAGTATTATTGTCGATGAGTTGCCAACCCTGTATTTCCACAAGATAGACCGCCTTATCGGTACAGCCCGAAGCAATAAGGTAAGTGTAGCACTCGGTTTTCAGGAACTCCCTCAGTTGGAGAGTGACTACGGGAAAGTCGGTATGCAGAAGGTCATCACGACGGTTGGTAATGTGGTCAGCGGTTCTGCCAGAGCCAAGGAAACGCTCGAATGGCTCTCTAATGACATCTTTGGAAAGGTTGTTCAGTTAAAGAAAGGTGTGACCATCGACCGAGACAAGACTTCCATCAATCTCAATGAAAATATGGACAGCCTTGTTCCTGCGTCTAAGATTTCTGATATGCCCACAGGCTGGATATGTGGTCAGTCTGCACGTGACTTTATCAAGACCAAGACAGGACGAGGTGACTCCATGAACATCCAGGAGAGTGCAGAGTTTCAGACCTCAAAGTTCTATTGCAAGACAGACTTTGACATGAAGGAAATACAGCAGGAGGAAGCAGATTACGAGAACTACAAAATCCCTAAGTTCTATTCTTTCCCTTCTGTTGATGCCAAGGAACGTATTCTGTATCAGAATTTCGTTTCCGTAAACATCGATGTTAAGAACATGATTGACGAAATAAACAAATTCAAGATAAGATGATTTATAGAACACTACTAATAGCTACAGCACTCGTCTGTAGCTTGGCCACCTATTCTCAGAATGAGGTGGTCAATCAGTCGCGTATATTCATATTACCACCTTTTGATCGAGCCGTTTGCTGCATTAAGTATTACGAAGGGATGCACGGAAAGAAGGATTATCCCTATGTCGGTTATGGTCACAAACTGAGACCAGGCGAACGCTACTCATCCAATATGTCATATTCAGAAGCAGATGCTTTGCTCCGTAAGGATTTGAAGGAGTTTTGTGCTATGTTCAGCGCATACGGAAAAGACTCGCTCCTGCTCGCAACATTAGCTTATAATGTTGGACCTTACAGGATTCTGGGGAGTAAAAAGAAATACCCAAAGAGTACTTTGTTGAAGAAAATAGAGGCTGGTATTCGTGATTTCAAGGAAGACTATGTACAGTTCTGTCATTGGAAGGGAAAGAAAATTCCATCTATAGAACGCCGTCGATACGCAGAACTCTTTCTTTTATACAACAGGTAATGGAAGACAGAAACATAGATATAGAGGTTGATGGCATACGCTTTACCTCTCATGGTCATTATTATGACGGTATTAACAACTGGCTATGCCACAAACTGAAGGAGAATAATCCGCAAGCCATAGACCATTGTGCTCGTCAGTTAGCGAAGATGTTGCCCGAGAATGCGGTTATAGTTCCCATTCCCGGGCATCATGGTTATGCTGTTCAGACACTCTATCTTGCAAGAGCCATTTCTGGCTTGACCGCAGGGAATATTCCTGTTGCCAATGTGCTCAAAGGGAGTAGAAGAATATCGAATTATCAAGCCAAGATAGAAGGTCATCCTCTTTGTGCAGAAGAATTGGGATTTCGGCAAGTCGGAATCCTGCCAAAAGGAAAAGTCCCATATCTTTTAGATAACTGTGTCGATAGTGGCGAAACGGCAAAGGCTGCTTACCACGCTCTTGGTGACAAGGGTATCATATTGAGCTATGCAATGAGCGATAGACTTCTTTATCGAGAATTAGAGCAATCAGCACGACTGTCTAGATAGTTATTTCACTTTATCGGGATAATGAAACGCTTGTCTTCATCAAAGCTCCATTGTACTTGGTAAGTCTGCCCAGATACTTGGTCAAGCATGATGAAATTATATATATTCTCCGTCGGTTGAAGCATGAACCTTCCTGGGGCATTGTTATCACACAGTGCTTTATTCGAAAGAACGTATTCAAATTGTTTCTCGTTATCATCAACAGAGAACTGTACTATTGATATTTTTCCATTTCTTGTATCAAGTTTTAGGAAATTCCACATATTTCTTGTGGGATATAGCTTATAAATTGGTTCCACATTGGTGGAATTCAGAGCAATCTTGTTGACCTGTTTTTCGATTGCTTCCAGTTTCCCTTCATTATTTTTGTCGCATGATGTTATGCACACAGAAGAGAAAAGTAGCCAAGTAATTGCTAAGGCTTTTGTTTTCATAAGTCATGAATCTATTAGTCGTTATTTGAGTGTATTTTTGTATATACTTCTACCTCTAAATACTCTGTATTCAACCTCATTGAGTGTTAGAGTAAAAGGCATGAAGTCTATTTCGTCAATAAGAAATCCAATGTCATCAATGTCTGCCTCTGGCTCAGCAATGCGACCTAAAGTGACATGTAGTTTGAAATCGGACTGTATATTGGAGTTTGTGCCACTAATATCATGTCTGATGTCATCAACTAAGTGTTGGAATCCTTCAGGAATGTTATTTGTGCCAAGATGGACTATCAACATTCCGTTCCCAGCAGTAAAAACGTCCAGCTTGTCGAAGGTGATACTGACAGGATGGGCATGATCCAGATACTTATGCATGATAATTTCTACATCTGGAAGATGCTGTGTGTCATCAATAAAGGCTAAAGTTATATGGTAATAGCCCTTTTGCCATGACACAGGCATGTCTTTTAATGCCTTTCTAAGTTCTGCAAACCATGAAGCATTGTAGGTTATAGGAACCTTTATTTCAAGATAGGTTTTCATTGATTAGTAAATTCTTCTTATCCAACGTTTGCTACTTTCCATCCCCCATTGCACATGCCATTTCTTGCCGCTCGTTTTGTCAATGAGTATGAACTGATACATATTTTTGGTTGGGTATAACTCAAACGATCCTGAACCATAACCATATCCATAGGTCAAATCATCAGAGTTGATAGTTACACTTCCTTCATTGTCAGAATCCAAAGACCATTGAACCTGCTCTATCATGCCTGTCTTCGTGTCCAACTGAAGAAATGTATATATGTTCTCAGTCTGATACAACTTGTAGCGTTCCTTCAGTGAGGTATTTATCTCCAAGTGTTCTAACAACTGATTATTAATCATTAGAAGTGTGTCTATTTGAGATAAGAGGGAATCTACTTTCTGCTCATGTTTATTAACTTTTACGTTAGGTGTTGTCTTGGCGGTTTGCGCATTGACGCTAATAGTTGTTATTAGCAAAAAGAAAATTAATGTTTTTTTCATGTCTGTGAAGATTTTAATCTGCCATTATTATCATTCCCGGAACCTCTTCTAATTTTTTACCACATTTTGGGCAATGTCCCTCGATAGGATTCCAGTTATGGATTTTCTCGTTCTCAGCACCACATTTTGGGCAAGTAGGGAGATACCTCTGACTTGCGAGGTCGTCAGCTGAAATTGATATAATTTCTTTGCACTTAGCACAGCGGAAATTGTAAAATTCTCCTGCGAAAAGCCCATAATGACCAGTGGGTTCCGTTTGTACTTCATAACCACATTTACATCTATAGGTTCTTAATGTTGCCATACTTTTTGTTTTTAATGTGAATAAACTCAATCTAGGTGCAAAAGTAGAGACTTATTGTGCAGCCTATCTTCATAGTTTGAAGAAAACAATCAACTGTTGCCAAAAAATTCAATTGACATGTGGTTTTTGTCTTTTCAATATGCAAATATAATAAGAAATAATGAAAATTGACCAGAAAGTCAATTATTTTGCACGAAAAATGAGAAATTCGTGCGTGAATCATCGTTTTTTTCAAGAAAAAAATGTATTTTTGCAACCAATAAACATTATAAATTTAAGGATATGGACTCGAAACCGTTGAATCGAATTAAGGTGGTGATGGCAGAACGCATGGTGTCAAATAAAGACCTGAGCGAAATGCTTAACAAGGACACTGCCACCATCTCCAGATGGGTAACAAACACCTCGCAACCCACCTTGGAGAGTCTAATTGAGATTGCAAAGGCGTTGAAGTGCGATATTGGCGACCTTGTTCGCATGGATGATTCTACAATTCTAAAAAATCAAGATTAACCCCTTCTAACAATCTTCGACTATGCCTATCAATAAGAATGCCCTTTTGCGATACCAGATACTTGACCGCTGTTTTAGCGACCGTCATCATCGCTACGAGATTGAAGACCTCGTTGATAAGGTGAATGAGGCTTTGCTAGATATGTATGGCAAGACGGTTAGTCTCCGACAGATTCGGGCAGATATCATGTATATGAGAGATCGTGTGTCATACGATGCGCCAATAGTAGCGATTCCAATTCAGGGAAGGCGTTGCTATTATAAATACGAAGATCCCGATTTTACCATATTCAACAACGAATTGAGCGTTCAAGAGGTGACGGAATTACGTTCTACTATCGATATGCTTAGTCGTTACAGGGGTATTCCTGGCAATGTATGGCTTGAAGAGGTTATTTCCAAGCTTGAATATCGATTTGGGGTCAAGACGAATCGTGAAAACATTATCGTGTTTGAACAAAATGAACAACTGAAGGGGCTTGAATTTTTGTCTGCTGTCATTGATGCAGCTGTTAATCGGAAGGCATTGTATCTGCAATACAGAACTTACGGAGGTAAAGAAACATCTTCTACCATTCATCCTTACCACGTAAGAGAATACAACAACAGATGGTTCTTATTTGGCTTAGAGGAATCCAGTACTGGTTCTCCCCGCATTGCAAACAGACCCTTGGATAGAATTGTAAAACTCTCATTGGCTGATGTTGAGTTTATCCCTAATACAATAGAGGATTTCTCAACGCGATTTGATGACATCGTGGGCGTTTCTACTCCTGAAGCTCCAGGAAATATAGAACATGTAAGGCTGAAGTTCGATGAAGACAGATACCCTTACATTGTTTCTAAGCCTATTCATCATAGTCAAACTATAGTGAGTGAAGAGGAGCATATTGTCCAGATAGATGTTCGTCCGAACAAAGAGTTGAAGTCCATCATATTCTCTTTCTGCCCACAGGTGGAAGTGCTTTCTCCAGAGTGGTTAAGGCAGGAAATTAAAGGAAAAATTGAAGAAAACTTAAAAAAATATTTAACTGTGTAGATAGACTTCACAATAGGAATCTATCTTTGCACTCATAAATTGATAAATAGTACTATTTCGATATGAATAAACAACAGCTTGCAAACAAAATCTGGGCATCAGCGAACAGGATGCGTTCAAAGATTGATGCTAACGAGTATAAGGACTATATTCTTGGTCTTGTATTCTATAAGTTCCTTTCAGATAATGAGGTTAACTATATCCTGAAGGATATGAAGAATGCCTCTGACGAAGAGAAACAACAAGCCCTTATGAGTCTTGTGGAAAACTATGATGATGAAAATTCCAAAATCATCATTGACTATTGCAAGAACAATATAGGCTATTTCATTGAATACAAAAATCTCTTCTCAACATGGCTTCTGCCTGAGAGTACTTTTACAGTTTCAGACCTATCTGTTGCCCTCAATTCGTTTGATCGGCTTGTAAGTCCCAATTACAAGCCTGTTTATGATGGCATTTTTAAGACTTTACAGGCTGGTCTCAGCAAGTTGGGCGAAAATCCTGCAAGTCAGACTCGTGCACTGAAAGACCTTATAAAACTTATCAAAGACATTCCTACAGATGGTTCACAAGATTATGATGTTCTTGGCTATGTGTACGAGTACCTTATCAGTAATTTCGCAGCAAATGCAGGTAAGAAGGCTGGTGAGTTCTATACTCCTCATGAGGTTGCAATACTCATGTCTGAGATAGTTGCAGAACATCATAAGGATAAGCGACAGATTGAAATATACGACCCAACATCCGGCTCAGGTTCTCTTCTTATTACCATAGGTAAGTCTGTAGGCCGCCATATTGCGGATAAGAATCGTGTAAAGTACTATGCGCAGGAGTTGAAGGAGAACACCTACAATCTAACACGTATGAATCTTGTTATGCGTGGTATTCAACCAAGCAATATCAATACTCGTTGTGCAGACTCTCTTGATGAAGACTGGCCAATATATAAAGCAGGTGCAGAGATAGGTCAGCCGCTATATGTTGATGCGGTAGTCAGTAACCCTCCTTATTCACAGCATTGGGATCCTACAGACCGTGAGAACGATGCTCGTTTCAAGGATTATGGTGTCGCTCCTAAGTCTAAGGCGGACTACGCTTTTCTACTTCATGAACTTCATCACTTGAAGCCAGATGGCATTCTTACAATCGTTTTGCCTCATGGCGTTTTGTTCCGTGGTGGAGAGGAAGAACAGATTCGTACAAACCTCGTTGAGAAGAATAATATTGACGCTATCATTGGTCTTCCTGCAAACATCTTCTTTGGTACAGGAATACCTACTCTTATCATGGTACTAAAGCAGCACCGTGATAATGATGATGTGCTTATCATTGACGCAAGCAAGGGGTTTGTAAAAGATGGAAAACAGAACAAGTTACGTGCATGTGATATAAAGAAGATCGCAGACACAATTCGTGAACGCAAAGATGTTCCTGGTTTTGCCAAAAAGGTTAGCCGTGAAATGATTCGAGAGAATGGCTATAACCTTAATATTCCTCGTTATGTTGATTCAAGTGAGCCTGCAGAACAATATGACATTTATGCTACTATGTTTGGTGGTATTCCCAATGAAGAGATTGACTCTCTTCAGAAGTACTGGGAAGCATTCCCTTCACTGCGTAATGAACTTTTCAAACCAGAGTTAGATAAGCCTTATTCATCATTAAAGGTAGAGGATATAAAGGCGACTATCGAAAACAACACTGACGTTAAATGGTTCTCTACTCAATTCACAGAGGCATTTAGTGGATTTGCAGATACACTACATCAAAAGTTGATTGACAACGTGAAAAATGTTAGAGAACTGCAAGCGCAAGATGAAATCGCAACTGATATTTTCCGTCGTCTATCGTCAATTCCTCTGGTTGATAAGTATGCTGCTTATCAGGCATTGGCTGATAACTGGCAGGGCATCATCAGCGATATAGAGACAATTCAGGAGGAAGGTTTGGATGCTGTTCGAGTTGTAGAGACAGCATATAAGATAGTAAAAAAGAATGATGAGGATGTAGAAGTTCCAGATGGTTTGAAGGGACGTATTATTCCTTTCGAACTTGTTCAAAAGGATAAGTTCCAAGATGAACTTGATGCTATTGATGATCTTCAATTACGAGTGGAAGCCATTAATAGTGAACTTGATGAAGTTCGAGATGGCTTTACTGAAGAAGAATTAGAAGTGTACTGCGATAGCGAAAAGGACAATGCTTTCGATAAGAAGAGAATTACTGCTGATGCAAAGCCAAAGGCTGATATAGAAATCGAGACTAAATCTAAGCTTCAGCAAATAGTTGCATTATGGGAAGAACAGACAAAGACCAACAAACAGATTAAAATTGACAAACAAGTTTTAATAGACAAGACTGTAGCCGCAATTGAAAATCTATCTGATAATGAGGTGTCACAGTATCTACATTTAAAATGGATTGAGCCTATTTGTGATGGAATTAATAATACGCTTGTGGCTGTCCTCCAAATTTTGGAATCATCAATTCAACAAAATTGCAATAAATATGCTATCAGCTACAATCAAATAGATGAAGATGTCGCATCTGCTAAGAGTAATTTGACAGGACTGATAGAGCAACTTGTCGGTGATGAATATGCAATTCAAGGGTTAATGGAATTAATTAAAAGCCAGTCATGAAACCACAACTTAGAATTAAAAGTTTTTCAAGTGACTGGAAAGAAGAATCTCTAAAATCTTTCTTTACTAAAGTCACAAATAAAAATACGAGGAAACAGTATTCTTCAGTATTAACAAATTCTGCTGAGCATGGGATAATTGATCAGCGAGACTATTTTGATTTTGATGTTGCTAATAGTAATAATATTGGAGGATATTACATTGTTCAACCTGACGATTTTGTTTATAACCCTCGTGTTTCAGTTACAGCTCCAGTTGGTCCTATAAATAGAAATCGATTAGGATATACAGGTGTGATGTCTCCATTATATCTGGTTTTTAAAATTAACGGGATTAATAAGGATTTTCTATGTCATTATTATAAAACCAACAAGTGGCACCAGTTCATGCGTTTAAGCGGAAATTGTGGAGCTAGGTTTGATAGATTGTCAATATCTGACGAACAATTTGTAACGATGCCTATTGCGCATCCTTTAGATTCAAAGGAACAACAATCTATTAGTGATTATTTTGACTATTTGGATTCTCTAATATCTGCCACTTCTAATCATCTTGCATCATTGAAGCAGATGAAAGTTGCAAGTCTTCAAACAATGTTTCCACAAGAAGGCAAAACAACACCTTTGGTGAGATTTAATGGGTTTGAGGGCGAATGGAAGAAAGTACTTCTCAACGAATGCCTTATGGTATGTAAAGATAAGAATATAGATAATGTTTATACTAAAGAAGACGTTCTTTCCGTTTCTGATGATTTTGGAATATGTAACCAAATCAAATTGTTAGGTCGAAGTTATGCAGGAAAATCTGTTGCCAACTATGGTGTGTTAAAAAAAGGTGATATTGTTTATACAAAATCACCCTTAAAGTCAAAACCTTTTGGAATTATCAAAACGAATCATGGTAATACAGGCATTGTTTCGACTTTATATGCGATTTATTCCCCCAAAGCAGGAACAAGTGCAGATTTCATAGAGGTGTATTTTGAACTTGCAGAACGCTTGAATAAATATATTCATCCTCTAGTTAATAAGGGCGCGAAAAATGACATGAAGGTTAGTAGCGAAAATGCTCTTAAGGGGTATATTATGATACCTTCATATGAGGAGCAAATTAAAATTGCTAATTACTTCGGAATACTTGATAACATGATAGCTCTTCAAACTCAACGTCTTGAAAAGATAAAAATAATAAAGAATGCCTGTTTAGATAAGATGTTCATTTAATATTGATTTCTATGAATAATGTTTCTATAGACATAAAATCTAGTGTAAATGAGCTATTCCCAAATGTTGGAAATAGTGTACCATCTGTGAGATTTGCGGGTTATACAGGTGAATGGACATCTGTAAAGATTTCTCAAATTGCTTCTTTTTCAAAGGGGCAGGGGTACTCTAAATCAGATCTTTTAGAAAAAGGTACCCCAATCATTTTGTATGGAAGATTATATACTAAGTATGCATTTATTATTAATAAAGTAGATACTTTTGTGGATCTCAAAGAGGGGTCAGTAATATCTGAGGGCAATGAAGTTATTATTCCAGCCTCAGGTGAAACTCCAGAGGATATAGCGCGTGCTTCTGCAGTAACTGCAAAAGGTATTATTTTAGGAGGGGACTTGAATATTATTCGCGTAGACGAAAAAGTTTGTTTACCTGAGTTTCTTGCTCTCTCTATAACTTACGGTAGTTTACATAACATCTTATCAAGATTCGCACAAGGTAAAACTGTTGTCCATCTTCACAATGCAGAGATTAAGAATACATCGGTATTATTACCTCCAACTATAGCTGAGCAAAAAGATATTGTAGATTATTTCATTTCAATTGATATGCAAATTGAAACATTAAGAGAGAAAGTTAATAAGCTTGTTCAAATCAAACAGGCAAGTTTTAATAAAATGATCTTATAAAATAGTTATAATATGTCAGACAACATTCAGAGTTTCATCAAAGAACTAGCCTTTGAAGAGGCATTGACCCAACATCTTCTTGGTCATGGTTGGAATGAAGTCATCATGAATCCAACTGAAGAAGAGCTTATTAAGAATTGGGCGGGCATTATCTATGATAACAACCGTGAGATAGATAAGCTTGGTAATTATCCTCTAACGGCATCGGAGATGCAGCAGGTGATGGACAAGGTCAATATGTGTTCGTCGCCTTACGACATGAACCGCTTTATCAATGCCCAGGAGGTAAGCATCAAGCGTGATAATGAGGCTGACATCAATAACTTTGGGAAAGAAGTCTATCTTAAAATCTTTGACCCAATGGAGATTTCTTCGGGTCAGAGTCGTTATCAAATCGTCCGTCAGCCAAAGTTTAAGACACCTGACGCTATGACTGGCGACCGTAGAGGTGATGTGATGCTTCTCATCAACGGTATGCCTGTTATACATATTGAATTGAAGCGAAGTAAGGTAGATGTTAGCCAAGCTTGCTTCCAAATCAAGCGATATGTACATGAGGGTGTATTCCAAAGCGGAATATACTCTATGGTTCAGATATATGTGGCCATGACCCCAGAGGAAACTCTGTATTTTGCCAATCCGGGACTGGAGGATAGGTTCCAAGAACAATTCTATTTCCATTGGGAGGACTTCAATAATATCATTGTTAGTGACTGGAAACAGGTTGCAACAAATCTTCTGTCCATCCCTATGGCTCATCAGATGGTAGGTTTCTACACCATAGCAGATGACAAGGATAAGACTTTGAAGGTTCTTCGCAGTTATCAGTATTTTGCTGCAAGCAAGATTAGTGATGTCGTGAATAAAACCAATTGGGATGACCATCTTCATCGTGGAGGCTATATTTGGCATACAACAGGCTCTGGTAAGACCATGACCTCGTTCAAGAGTGCAGAACTTATATCCAAGAGTGGTGATGCAGACAAGGTGGTATTCCTTCTTGACCGCATAGAGCTTGCCCTTCAGTCACTTGACGAATACCGTGGCTTTGCAGGTGAGACAGACTCCATTCAAGATACCTCCGATACGACTGTACTCCTCTCTAAACTGAAAAGTACGGATAATGATGACCGTCTCATTGTTACTTCAATCCAAAAGATGAGTAACATTAAGGAAAGCCCGACTATCTCGAAGGAAATTATTGATAAGATTGGTAAGAAGCGTTTGGTATTCATCATTGATGAGTGCCACAGAAGCGTTTTTGGCGATATGCTTATGAGCATCAAGCATACGTTCCCTCGCGCTCTGCTGTTCGGTTTCACAGGAACTCCAGTCTTTGAGGAGAATGCCAAGAATGAGATTACTACTGAAACTCTTTTTGGCGATATGCTCCACAAGTACACGATTGCCAGTGGTATTCCCGATAAGAACGTTCTAGGCTTTGACCCTTACATGGTCAATACATACGATGATAACGAACTTCGTGAACTCGTAGCCTTCCATCAGATTGATCTGAAGTTGAAGGACAGAAACCCTGACGAACCTCTACAAAAGAGAACAACGGAAGAGTATCTGAAACTCATTGATGAGGATGAGGAACTTGCCAAGATCTATGATAAGTTTGTCAATAAGCTCCAGATGCCAGAGACATACACCGAGAATGGTAAACAAGTCAGAGGTATCGAAAGCTATTTGCCAAAGGACATCTATCAAAGAGATATACATCATTTGGCTGTTGTTAATGACATTGTGAAAAGCCGTGTTCAGCTAAGTAAGAATGACAAGTTCCATGCAATGCTTGCAACAAAGAATATTCCAGAGGCAATCGAATATTATAAGTTGTTCAAGCAGTATCATCCATCAATGAATGTCGTCGCTGTCTTTGACAATAACATCGACAACAGCGATGGCGGCATTGTTCGTGAGGACGCTATCAAAGAAATGCTGACTGACTACAATGCAAAATATGGCATGAACTACAAGTTGGCGAACTATGCCCAATATAAGAAAGATGTAGCTAAGCGTCTTGCCCACAAAAAGCCTTATATTGGCATCGAGAATGACCACACCAAGCAGGTAGACCTCTTGATTGTTGTTACTCAGATGCTTACTGGCTTTGATTCCAAATGGATCAATACGCTTTATGTGGATAAGGTAATGAAGTACGTGGACATTATCCAGGCATTCTCCCGTACAAATCGTCTTTTCGGTCCAGATAAGCCATTTGGTACCATCAAGTATTACTCTTACCCATATACCATGGAGCAGAACATCAATGATGCTCTGGAAGTGTATGTGGATAGACCACTTGGTGTGTTCGTGGACAAACTGGAAAAGAACCTCTCTAATATCAACCAGCGTTTCCTTACTATTCGAGACATCTTCCATTCTCATAAGATTATGAACTTTGAGAAGTTGCCTGATACAAGGGAAGATAAGAATATGTTTGCTAAGTGCTTCTGTGAGATGACTCATCTTCTTGAAGCAGCGAAGTTGCAAGGCTTTGTTTGGGAGAAAGACGAATATGAGTTCCAGCATGGTAGCACATATACAAAGGTGAAGATGGAGTTGGATGAGCAGACATATCTCATCCTCCTTCAGCGTTATCGTGAACTCTTTGATGGTGGAGAACCAGGTGAACCGAAAGAACCTTGGGAATATGCAATTGATACCTATATTACAGAGACTGGTACAGGAACCATCAATGCAGAGTACATAGACTCCAAGTTCCAGAAGTTCATCAAGAACCTTTATACTGAAGGCCCTGGTAGCGAGATGACCAAAGCTGCTTTCGAGGAATTATGCAAGACCTTTGCTTCCCTTCCCCAGAAAGACCAGCGTACAGCCCTTATAATATTGCATGATCTCCAGAGTGGCGACTTGCATCTTGACAAGGGTAAGACGATTCATGACTATATCGCAGAGTATCAGATTAGTGAATTGAAGAAGCAAATCATGAATCTCAGCGAGGCAACTGGAGTTAATGCAAGCCAGCTCATCAATATCATGAGTAGTGAAGTCAATGAGAAGAATCTTAATGAGTTCAATCGTTTTGAGAATCTTAAATTGACTCTTGACCTCCAAAAGACTAATGAATTCTTAAAGAAAATAACTGGCACGGCTTGCCCACCGTTCATGGTCATGCCTAAAGCAGACCAGATTCTGCGTAAGTTCATTCTTGACCCAGTTTCAAGAGAGTATATCCTTCTTGCTTGGCTGAATGATGAAGTAACTCTTGAAAATGCTGAGAATTATCCTGTAGAACCGCAGGAAGAGCCGGTAACACCAGTTGAACCAGAAGAGAATCCTGTACTTGACATTGACAAGATCAAGTTCGGAATTAAAGACATATTGAATGTGTCTCTCTCTGGCTTGAAGAAATCAATGCGTCCACAAGAGGAAGTCATTGACAGTGTATTCTATGTGCTCGGAAAAGAAACCCTTGAAACTCTTGATGGCGTAGGTCTATTTATCAGCCGTGCATTCTCTAATCTGTTTGTCAAAGAAGCTACATTGGTGGATAAGCATGTCGGTTTCAACCTTCTTGTGACCAAGTTTGAGGCCTATCTCAAAAAGCTCTTCTATTTGATGAAAGGTCAGGAAGTGCAGCCACAGCATGAAGGTGACGATGTTACATGGAAGGATGTAATCCATGCAATCCGTCCTCTTTGGACATTGAAGTTCAGCGAGAATGAAGAGCATCAGAAGCTCTATCAATACTTGTTATTGGTTAAAGAATGGAGAAACAGCGAAGCTCATATTTCCCCAACTGCATCTGAACAGGAAATCGATGCTGCTATCAATATTATCATAACAATGTACTTCTATGCAACAGGTTCTTGTATTACGGATCTTGAAATGGAAGGCCATGATATTGAAGATGCAGCTTCATCCATACACAATTAAGTATAACCAATCTAAAGATAACAAATATGCGCGACGCAACTAAGATAAGTGATTATTTCTACGGAGCCAAGACTCTGTTTATAATCCCTTTGTACCAGCGCAAATATGCCTGGCAGCAGAAACATTGTTCTCGTCTTTTTGAGGACTTGAAAAAGATACATCGTGAAGGCATCCATAGTCATTTCTTTGGAAGTATCGTTTCGACCAAAGCAAGTGAGACAGAAGATGACCTTCTTATCATCGATGGCCAGCAGCGAATAACGACCCTGTCATTATTGATACTTGCTGGTTTGAATGCTGTTGCCAATGGCGATATGCAAAAAGGTGATGAAGACATAGAGGAAGTTCGCAAGAATTACCTCTATGCCGTGCGTCGGCGTGTTGATCGTCAAATAAAACTGAAGCCTATTGAGGGAGATTTGGAGGCTTATGATGCACTCTTTGAGAACAATCCTGATGAGTTTGTCAAGAACTCAGGCATAACATCTAACTATCAGTTATTCTATCAGATGATAAAGGCAAGTGAACTAACCTTTACGGATATGATAGAGTCAATAGAAAAACTGATAATCATTGATATATGTCTTGACTCGAAAGATAATCCTCAGCTTATCTTTGAGTCTTTGAACTCATGCGGTAAAGACCTTGAAGAGGCAGATAAGGTAAGGAATTATCTGCTGATGTCTTTAACTCCACAAGAGCAAGAGCAATACTATCATGCATACTGGGGTAAGATTGAAAAACTTACCGATGGAGAGCCTACCATGTTCATACGTGACTACCTTACGATAAAAAGAGGTGTCATCAGTAATATTGACGATATGTATTTTGACTTCAAGTCATATGATGAAGAAGCCAGAATTGAACGCCGGACACTTTTGGAGGATATGCTTAAACATGCTCAATTCTATCGTCAGATAGTAAAAGGCGAAACAGGTAATGCTCGCATTGACCGTAAATTAAGGCAAATATCCAACATTGGTACAACTGTTCATTTGCCGTTCTTGCTGTCCTTCTTTGACTATGCAGTTGAAAAAGGATTATCTGAGGATGAGAAATATGCAGTCCTTGATGTGGTAGAGAATTATTGGGCACGACGTATTATCTGTAATTACCCAGCTAATGCGTTGCAGAAAATGTTCGCTATTCTTCATACTGACATTCTGAAGATATACAAGCGGCATGAGCAGCGTCAGGTGGAACTTACTTTGCCATATTCCCAAATTCTTAAATATATTTTGCTTCGGAAACAAGGAACCTCTGCATTCCCAACAGACCGTGAAGTGAATGAAATGTTCCCAACAAGACAAATATATCGTATTCCAAGTAGCTATCGTAACTTCTTGTTTGAAAGAATGGAGAACGAGAATAGTCCTGAAGCAAATGATACTATTGTAGAGAAAATGAAGGATGGCACCTTCACCATCGAGCATATTATGCCTCAGACTTTGACCCCTCAATGGAAACAGGAGCTTGGCGATGATTGGCAGGAAATACATACAACGTATCTCCATACATTTGCTAACTTGACGTTGACTGGGTTTAATACGTCTTATAGTAATCATTCTTTCCAAGAGAAAAAGGAAGGTTATATTGATAAGAAGGGAAACAAGGTTAATGGCTTTGACAACTCAGCTTTCTGTCTCTCAAATTACCTAAAACATTGCGATAAGTGGACTTTGGAAGAAATCTTGGAGAGACAGAAGATACTGCTCAACAATTTTCTTCATCTATGGCCGATGATAACCAGCGACTATGTGCCACTCGAAAAGGAATATGAGTTGGTATCATTCGATGATGACGAGTTTGAGCTTACGGGACGTACCATAATGGGATTCCGATACAGAGATGAGCGGCATCAGGTTTGGACCTGGAAACAGATGCTGGAACAAGTAAGTAAGATGATGTATAATGAGAATCCTTCTTCCATGACATACCTGGCAAGCAAGGATTACTGGGTACATGAAACAGCAAACAAGGAAAGATCCAAAATTGCTGACGGGTGTTATGTGTATTCCTCTTGTAGCACCAATACCAAGCGCAGTATATTAACATACCTGTTCAAGGAGATGGGAATCCCATCAAGTGTTTTGGAGTTTGAGCTTGCGCCTTTGGCAGAAAAAGTAACAGATTCAGAAGATGAATAAGAGACGTTCAATATGGAAGTAGAATATCTATATTATGAAGGTCAACCTTCAAATGTTATTCCATCGCTCATTCGCAGTGTTGGACAATACCATCGTAATTATGAGTACGTGAAGATTGGTATTACTGCTGCTCCAGAAAGACGTTTTCGAGAGCATCTTGATAGAGAAAGGAAGTATTGCTGGGAACGTATGGTTGTAAAGTACTGTACAAAAAGCATAAGGAATGCCAATAAGATAGAAGACTTCTTTATTGAAAATGATGAACGTATGCGAAATGTATGGACTGGCAAGAGCCATATGACTCCAGACACAGTGTATTATTATGCTTATATTCTTCTGGGAAATCATAGACATTATAACGTATAATCATTAAATATGAAGCAACTGAAAAGACATTTGCCTGAAATCGAAGTCAATGAGAATGACCCGTTTTTGAACTGCAAGTTAGGCAGAAAACCCATCGCGCCCATACTTGCCGATGTTGTTTCTACTTACGGTGAGACTGGTACTGTCATCGCTCTTGATGGAGATTGGGGGACTGGCAAGACAACGTTTGTCAGAATGTGGAGACGTTATCTTGAACTCAATGGTTTTCCTGCTTTATATTTCAATGCCTGGGAGTGTGATTTTGTCGAAGACCCACTAATAGCCTTGTTGGGTGAACTGAAAGAATTGCGTGCTGATGATGCTTCTTTCAAAAAAGTAGCATCAGTAACAACTAAAGTTTTAACTACAGGTGCTATTGAGTTTGGAAAAGGTCTTGTTAAGAAGTTTACTGGAGCTGACTGTGATAAGATAGTTGATAAAACAAGTGATGTCCTTGAAGCAGAGTTTTCTAAAGCTTTAGACCAATATAAGGAATCAAAAGCCTCTCTTTCGGACTTTAAGTCTGCCTTACAAGAATATGTAGCTTTTAACGTAAAGGACATCGAACATCCTGTAGTGTTCATTGTTGATGAGTTGGATCGTTGTAATCCAACATTCGCAGTAAAGACACTTGAACGGATAAAGCATCTGTTCGATATTCCGAATCTTGTCTTTGTTCTGGCCACAAATAAAGAACAGCTTCAATATGCCATTCAGGGTTATTATGGTAGTCCAAACCTTGATGGCAATGCATACCTACGTCGTTTTATCGATCTGGAATATACACTATCACGTCCCGATACGGATACATTCTGTCGGTATTTATTTGAGCAGTATGAATTTTCGGAGTTCTTTGATAGCAAAGAACGAAAAGAGTATTCTTTTAATGAGTCAGAAAGTGATTTGTTTTTGAACATGATGGCAAAAACCATCGGGAAGTCATCATTAAGCATACGCAGTATTGATAAGATAATCAACCACTGTAGATTAGCTTTGAAGGGTTTCGGGAACAATCAATATGTTCATCCAGACATCCTGATTACTTTATGCTATATGAGAATGGTTTATCCATCTGATTACTCTAATATTAAAGAGGGCAAGTTGAAGATGCAGGAATTATTAGATATTCTCGAACAACATGTGTTTAATAGTTTTCTCCTTTCCGTTGAAGATAAATATCAAACGTCTTCAAAACGACAAGTAAGCTTTACTATTGGAAAATTCTTGCTTTCATACAATCAAAATGAAAATGGTATTGAAAGATTTGAAGATTTCAAGCCTTCTAAGAATGATAATGAGGAAATGGTTTTCCCTGTTCAGTCTAATATTATTGACAACAAAGAGCTTCAAGATGTTTTGAATTCTTATCATAATAGTTTTAATAGCGTAGCATCAATAGACCATATAATAAAGAGAATAGAAATTACTCAATCAATTAAGCATTAGCAGATGAGTGAACTAACATTGAGTCAAGACAATATGCCAGTAACGGTTTATAAACCTTCTGAGATAATTGGCATATTTAATTCCATCTTAGCGAAACAATCCGTTAACGCTCAGGTGGTTTATCTCCGTGGTGTCTATCTCGCAAGTGGCAGACAAAGTTATAATGGCTTTTTCTATGATACTCTCCGTGACGAAGACCGTCAGGAGGAGATTACGATGTATGTCACTCAGCAGCAGCGTGAGAATTTGAAGAACGGTAATCTGGTCAATGTAGGGGGCGTACTGGGAAGAAATGTCAATAATCGTGGCCAGATACAGATTGTATTAAATGTAAGTCGTATTGAGATAGTCCAAGAACAGGCTATTGATGAGAATGAGATAAAGAGGATGGAACTTCGACAGAAGAAATCTACTGATGGTTTCAAGAATGTTGATTCCATACTCGAACAACTCTTGTTCGCAGACCAACGTCCTCGTATTGCTCTTGTGTTTGCTACCAGTTCCATCACGATGAGTGACTTCGAAGCCGGAATAAATGCGGCCAAATCAGCTATAGATTTCACTGAATATCGCGCAAACTTTTCAAATGCGAAAGAGCTTGTTGCCACTTTGCAGTCACTTGATAGCGGTGATTTTGATATGATTGCATTGGTACGAGGTGGTGGAGTGAGGATAGAAAGTCTGGATGATGTTACTGTGTTGGAACAGATTGTTTCAATGAACACTCCCATAATAGGAGCCATCGGTCATGTTGAAGAGAAAATCTTTATCAAGCAATTGGTGGATAAATGTGCTCCGACACCTAATGGACTTGGACAGTATTTTTCTGAAATGGTTGAGAATGTCAGTGAAAAGAAGACAAAATCACGTGCCGTATTGACAGAACAAATAAAGAAACAATTCAAGGATCAACTTGAAGCAAGTCAAAAGCAGAACAAAGAACTACAGGAAAAGCTAAAAGTTCTGACCAAAGCGCAGGAAGATTCCGTCAAAGCTCAGCAAGAAGCGACAAAGAAACATAATGAGCAAGTACAAGCAGCTCAGAAGCAGAACAAAGAACTTCAAGAGCAACTGAAGGGAATACAGAAGAGTCATCAGGAACAGATTACAAAACTTACTGAAGCCCAGAAACTGCAACAAGAGCAACAGAAGAAACAGCAGGATGAGTTGAATAAGAATCTTGGAAAGATGCAAGAAACTAACAACCAACTACAGAAAAACCTTGCTGCAATTACGACTCAGAATACGGAATCCCTGAAACAATTGGCTCAGGCCAAGGAACATGCCAAGGATTTGGAGCATAAGTTGAGTGAGGCACTTAATAAAAAGGGTGGCAATAGCAGCGTTTGGATGATTATTGCAATCCTTGCTGTCATTCTTCTAATCATTTCTTTCTTTTTGAAATAAGATGATATAAGTTGAACGCAAAATTGTATAAAATTATTAAGTATGAGAAGAATAACTGCTGAAAACTTTATAACCGATAATAAGGTTGACAAAGTCTATATTTCAAGTCTTATAGATACTGTGAGCGGTGCTCTTGATATAAATACTCGTTCCGCATTGAAAACGAGCATCTTGAAGTTTTCGCGCAACTGCGAACCCCTCTATAACACAATGGATGTATGGGCACGAGACTTCATGCCTATTCAGTTAACGCATGACGTATATCTAAGCTTTACATACAAACCTGACTATTTGCAGGATTATCCGAATTGTGTGACGAACTGGCAACTGCATAGAGTCCATGCTGGTCATGATTCTTTTGAATTTAAGGTAGTTCAGATGCCTCTCATACTCGATGGGGGTAATGTTGTGAAAGCTGTTGTTCAAGGGAAACCATGCTTAATCATGTGTAAGAAGGTCTTGGATGAGAATAATCTTTCAGATGAGGACTTTGACAACTGGTGGAAACAATGGTGGAAAGACAATTTCGATGGAACAGAGATGGAATATGTCTTGTTGCCATGGGAAGGTGAGAAGTTCAACCCTATAGGTCATGCGGATGGTATGGTGAGATACATAGAGAAAGACAGAGTGCTATTTACAAACTACGAAGACTTTGAGGACTCACCAATTCCTGCATCACTTTATATCGAGAAACTGACAGAGGTCGGTTTTGAAGTAGAGACATTGAGTTTCAAGAGTCAATTCGATTACAAGAAAGACAAGCTATATAGAATGTTATTCGATAGCTCGTGGTGCTATATTAACTATCTACAACTGGGAAATCGAATTCTTGTGCCTTCACTTGGGTATGATAAACTGGATAAGGAAGCTATACGTCAGATAGATGCTGCGTTTAATAAGAACAGGCACATTGCCGATGTGGAGCTTATCGATGTCGATATGACAGGCATTGTTGCAGAAATGAATAGTGTTCAGAACTCTGGTGGTGCTCTAAATTGTTTAACTTGGACTATTAAAGCATAGCTGGACGTGATGATGTCGATGGTTGGATATAGGATTGAAAGGATTCTGTTTTGCAAGTCTTGCAAAATGTTTTTTCTTGGAGTAGCGACGCAATCAGTGTAACTTTGCATCGTCAAACGACAAGAAGTTCAACATTTTAATTCAAAAAGTATGGAAACTCAGAAGATTTTCAACCTCGTAATTCTTGACGCATCAGGGTCAATGGAAACCATCTACACTCAGGCTCTCACAGGTGTAAACGAAACACTTGCTACTATTCGTATGGCACAGGAGGAACACCCTGAACTGCAACAGTATGTCACACTGGCATCGTTCAGTGCTGGTGCTCACTTCCTCAACCGTATCTATTCAGCGAAGCCAATTGCTGAAGCTCGCAACATTACACGAGAGGACTATCCTCTGCTCGGATGTACAGCCCTCTACGATGCTATGGGTACATGTATCAGTGAACTCCAGCAGAAGGTTACTCATGGCGACCGTGTGCTTGTTACTATCATTACAGATGGTTATGAGAATGCTTCACGCACATGGAGCGGTCAACAGATAAAGTCGCTTGTCCAAGAACTCCGTCAGATGGGATGGACATTCACCTACATTGGCGCAGACCAAGATGTGGAAAAAGTGGCTGGAGAGATAGGTGTACAGAATTCACTCCGCTTCTCGGCAAATGCAGAAGAGACTGATGCCATGTTTGAAAAGGAACGTCGTAGCCGTAGCAAGTTCTACAGCAAAGTGTGCTGCGAGATGGCATCCCCATGTGCATCAATGGTCGAAACTAACGACTATTTTGCAGATGATGACGAACCAGCAGTAAGACCACACGAACCAGAACCAAAGAAGAATGGTTTGCTGGGTAAGCTGTTTGGGAAGAAATAATAGAATCACAATTGCGCTGGTAGGGACATTCTTGCCAGCGCACAAACAAAATAAAGTTATGGCAGTAAACGAAATACTATTCAAGGAATTACCATTCCGGCCAGATCACAATCAGGTGTTCTACATCGAGAATGGCTTTGACTCGGATGCGAATAACTTCATCCGCAGTAACTATTTTGATTTGAAGTCCATGTTTGCCGATATAGGCATGGATTTCTACTACCTGCCATACCTGTTAAGGGAGCATGACATTGAGGCAAAGGTCAGGTATTATGCTCCTTACCTGTCTCCCAAACTTCTTGTAACGGAAGTTAGGAGTGATGCATTCGTTCCATATATTTCTGATGATGACACACGGAAAAACCTGAAGCCATCGTTTGTTTTTGAGGGGATGCAGAGTGGATATGGTGGTGATACCAGATTTTTGCAAGTGCTGCTTTCGGATATAGACATAACGCAGTCCAAATCTCTTGAAGACTTGATGCGTTTGGTCATGGAAAGGCGTGAAGCGTATTATCAGGAAATAATACGCCGTCATGCAGAACGGTTCGAAGCAGAATCGGCTTGTTATTCAAGGATGGACATCGAAGAGACCAGGTCTTGTGAAATGGAAATGGAAATGGCTTGTCCGTCTGCTGCACCTTCTGCTTCTAATGAATGGTTTGATTTTGAAGAAGAGAGAACCGTTCGCGATAAACCCAAAGCATCCAGCAATAAACCAGGAATGTGGGGAAGGATCTTAAGGCACTTCAACTTGAATGAAGATAAGAGCATCGAAGCTTCTGATAATGATGTTGTTTCTGAGAAAACAGAAGAAGAATTAGCTGAAGAGAAGAGCCTTATTGAGACTGCAAACGTTCTGCGTGAGCTTCGAATGACAGTCCAGAAACTCAGGCTTGAAGGTGTTTCGTTGATGGCGATTCATGAGTTCATCGACAAGCAGGAGCCATTATCCCGTATGATAATCACTCCAGACTATCGTATCTTCCTTCCTGACTACAATGACATGGAAATCGAGATGGGAGCTTTGCCTAAAGCCATCTATTTCCTGTACCTGCGCTATCCTGAAGGTATTATCTACAAGCACATGCAGGATTATTACAACGAACTACTCAATATCTACAGACAACTGCGCCCCAATACGGACGAAGCCAGACTCAATCTTACCATTACCAAAGTGGTTAATCCTTTGGGAAATGCACTAAACGAGAATATCGCCCGTATCAGGAAGGCATTCGTTGAAAAGTTCGACGAGCACCTTGCAAACAACTACATCATAACAGGCGAGCGCGGTTCACAGTATTTGATTCCTCTTGATCGAGATTTGATTACATGGGAAGAATAGCCTACATCTGAATATTCTTGATGTACTCTATAAGGATGGCTGCATTGAATGCTTTGCCATCCTTTTTTGCTGTTATATGAAGGTGTGGCCCTGTCGATGCCCCAGTGTTGCCAGAAACGGCAATGATGGAGCCAGCACCCACAAAATCATTTTGTTGAACAAGTTCCTGCGATAGGTGGCAATAGCTGATAGTGTAATCACCTGTCCTTACTGTTACAAATTTGCCTGACCTGCTATCCTGACCCACTTTGATAATAGTACCAGGAAACATTGAATACACATTCTCGTATCGAGCGGAAAGGTCAATGCCATTGTGCATGATCCGTTTGTGATAGATAGGATGCATACGCATTCCGAACCCGGAATTAATATGGATGTTCTTCAGCGGAAGAGAAACGAGTGACATCATATCCTGATACCCCAAAGAGTTATCTATAGAATGACCATTCTCCTTGCTGTCTGAAGCAGTTACCTCAGAAAGGGTGTCTGTTAATACTATACTATCCGTCAGAGCCACATGTGGTTTTGGCGGATTTGTCTTGTTAATACGCCTGTTGCTTATAGTGCCAATCGTGTTGAATTGAGCATGAATCGGCATGTTCAGCCAAAGGAAGAAGCCTGTTAAGGTAATGAGTTTGTTTGTTTTCATGTTGCAAAGTTAAGACATAATTTAATTCTGAAAGAAAACCAATCCTTCCAATAGTCAAACTCTAACTTTAATTATCTTTATAGTATGATATTTGCGAAATAATCATACTATTAAATTAAACCTTCTTAAATCCGATACCAGCAAATATCCCTTTTACAACCTAATATAAAAACATACTCTAAATTTGCATCGAAATTAACGTCCATCATGGGCGATAGTATAAACCTTGTAACGAGTAAAGTATGATTAATCATTTTGAAGAAAGCGAGATGCCTTACGGTACGCTCGAACGTTTCGGACTTACGCAGGAGATGATTGAAGATCTCCCTGTTGATGTCCTTCAGAACATCTACAACGGTCGTCGCTCGCCCGTGTTACCTATTATTATTACTGCCGAGGATGGCGAGACAGAGCCAGCACGCACAAGGTTCAGCCTTGTCCGCACTCCTGAAGGAGGTGCTGATGTCCTCTTTTTCCCAAAACTCGATGAGTATGACCTCAATATCTTCAATGAAGAGCAGAAGCAGCGTCTTCTTGAAGGAAAGGCCATCATCGGGTATCTGGAGAATAATGAGGAGAACAAGGAAGCTGGTGGCAAGCGGTTCTTCCAGATTGACCCTGAAAGCAAACAGGTTCATTGTGTTCCGATGCCAGTCATCGGTCGCAACATGCAGTATGTAGCTGACCGCTACCACCTCACAGGTGCAGAGATGCAGAAGTTGCAGAATGGTGATATTCTCTCAATCCTCAACGAAGATGATGAGGAAGTAGCAATCGGCATTGACCTCAACAGCAAGACAGGCATCCGTTTCGCAGCTGGTGACGAACAGACATGGAAACGAGAAGCCAAGCGTGAGTGGGCAAAGTACAACTTCGGAGCCTTCGGATGCTGGGTGGCAGATGACAACGGCGACCTGAACTATGTCCACGAGGAAGACTACACCGAAGAGTTGTGGCAGGAACAGAAAAAGATGGGTATGCGTGTGATGCAACGCTAATCCATGAAATGAAGTTAAATCCAAAATCAGAGAACGATGGCAGCAACAAAGTATTACCCAGAAGACGAACTCGTGGAGAAATTCCAGAGTGGCGAGTATGGTTGGCTTGATTATGTCAATCATCATTCTCCTGAATGGCAGGAGGAATTCACCGCATTCTGCAAGGAGCGAGACCTCACCATCAATGAGGAAAGCGCAGAACAGTTTGTTGAGTGGAAGGGAGACCGGTTAGAGAATGCACAAGACAACTAAATCGAACACAGTATGTCTATCAGATCAAACACATTACCAATGGGGCATGATTTGGCACCAGAGCTTCAGGACATCCTCCGACGGAATGGTATGCAGGGACATATCATCCGTCAGGGGGATCGCTTTGCCCTTGCCGTGCAAGGACATGACAGTCCATTGCTCACGTACCCCATCAACCAGCAACAGATGAGGGCTATGGTGGATTGGGGAACCAATTCTGCCAACAAGAAAGCCTATAACACATTTGCGGCTATACTTTCCAATGACTTCTATCTACCAAGAAGCTTCGTTCATGCACGCAATGCCAATGGGCGTGTAGCCATGGGACTGCATGGTTATCGTATAGGTGTCGGAGAATATGGACGTTTGCCTTGGGACAGACGAGGACTTCATCCGATGATGGATCCTTATCAAGGCAGATTCCTTGGCTGGACTCCGCGTCAGCAGGAAGGCTGGCACATGCGCAGAGTTGGTGGAGCCTTGTTCATGCAAGGTGCGCCGATGGTTCCAGACCGTCCTGATGGACGCATGAAACCAGGCGAACTCCAGAGCGGAGCCTACGGTTTCTATTACAAAGGTCAGCAGACACAGATACAGCAGCCACCACAGGACGTGTTGGCAAATCTCCAGACGGTCATCCAGCCTGTAGAAGTCAAGCCGAGACCCGTTGAACCAGCCAAGCCTTACAACGAACTCATCACGAGCAAGGTCTATTTCACTAATGAGAAGTTCCGTGAATGTCTTGACAGTCACGGCATCATCATTGACCCAGAGAAGAAGACCCTTACCATCCAATCTACGGGAGCCAAGCAGGATTTTGTCTATGACCTGACAGATGATGAGCTGAAGAAGCTCAACAGCAACAGCATCAAGGAAGTTCCCGTACAGGCACGACTTGACATAATCAATAATGTGGTCAAGAACGATTTTGCGGATAAGGTGACGATGGATATGCTCAACAGCAAGGAGCATATTGCCATTGCCTTGAAGCCAGAGGTGGCTGCTGAACTCGACAAGAGACAAAGTCTCCTGCTTGAACAAACCAATGTTCAGGGCGTTCAGCAGACTCTTGACCCGGCTCTTACTCCACAGCGAGAGCCAGAAGACAGAGCCGTCGCTCATGTCAATGGTCAAAGCCTCTATGAGCTGAATGAGGGTAAGGCATGGTATCGTGAGGGAAAGCATGGCCGTGAGGTTACGGTGGATGACATCAAGGTAGAACCTGTCCGCAACGAACAAGGCGAACAACAGAAGGATGCCAAGGGGAATGCCCTCTATCGCATGACTGCCGTCATCAATGGTGAGACCATATCACATGAGATCAACCAAAAGCAGTATGACAAGTTCATGGCCATCGATGACTACCACCGCATGAAGCTCTTCAGCCACATCTTCAAGGAAGTGGACATGAAGAATGTTCCGGGCGCACATGCAGGAATCGGAGCACAGATTGGTGGAGCTTTGCTCGCAGGTCTTGCTGTTATGGGTGAACTTGGACACATGCACCATAGCGGGCCTTCTGTCTTCATGGAGCATCATCATGAGCCAGACCCACGCCCACATATCTATTTCAAGCCTGGTGTAGATTCCCCACAGGATATTGCATCAAGGGCATTCGATGCTGGAGTCAATGCAGGAATGCATGGTGTCGGACTTGGCCGATAGTTTTTAAGGTAAAAAGATTCAGGATAACAACATGGCAAAGCTTACTTACGACGATTTCAAGCAACGTCTGAGCATTCAGGACGTACTGGTAGATGCAGGCTATACGCTCAACAGGCGTGATGGCTTGCGCTACCCGTCGTATGTACGTCTTGGCAGTGACGGCAGACGCATTCATGGTGATAAGTTCATCGTAACCGCCAACGGACAGTGCTGCTTCCAGCCTCCTACACAGAAGAACTACAACGTAATTGGATTCATCAAGGCACATCCTGAAATGTTTTCGGATTATACGCCTGGTATGGATAAAGACCGACTTGTCAATCTTGTATGCAACCGACTTCTCAATAATCCTATTGAAGACAGGGAAACAAAGATAGTGACTGAGCGTCAGCAGATGCCCACTTTTAGCTTGGATGAGTACACCCTCCACAAGTTCGAGGGCGGCAACAAGGAAACACATAAGCCTTTCTATCCATACTTCAAACCAAGAGGACTGAACCTTGGAACCCAATATGCTTTCAGAAAGAGCTTCTTCCTTGCCGAGCGTCAGTCTGAAGACGGTCGTGTCTTTAAGAATCTCTCGTTTCCTATGACGGTACCAGGAAAGGATGATAAGATAGTCGGTCTGGAGGAACGTGGACGCAAGAAGCCTGACGGCACTTCCTATAAGGGAATAGCACGAGGCTCCAATGCCAGTGAAGGGCTATGGATGGGTAGTCCAGAAGCCACCAAACTACAAGATGCTAAACGTGTCTTCATCTTTGAAAGTGCCTATGATGCAATGGCGTTCTACCAAATCCTTATGGGAAAAGGCAGTAGCCTTGATGCAGAAGCCAAGAAGGAACTTTCACATGCGATCTTTGCATCTACAGGGGGCAACCCATCTACCCGACAGCTCGAAGGACTGATTCGTAATGCCAAGGATGCCACATTCCACATCGGTTTCGACATGGACGAGGCAGGAAGGAACTTCGCAGAACAGTTCAAGGCATTGGCAGAAAAGGAGAATGTTCCAAGCAACCACATCGTGCGAGAAGAACCATCGGAGGGGTACAAGGACTTCAATGAAGAGCTGCTGGCCATCATTGCCAGACAAGACAATCCTCTGGCCAAAGGCAACGTAAGGGATGACCTCAAAGACTATGTGGATTCCTTCCGTAAGCATTCTGAAGACATTCCGAGTGTCAAGGAGGTGCTTCATCCCAACGATAGCCAGATAGACCTGCTTCCAAAATCCTTGTGGCAACTCTATGCCCACTATGAAACCCTCTATGAGGATGCCTACACCATGCAGCACTCAAAGCTTGTGGCACCAGAAGATAAAGTGGAAATAACAAACAAGGCTCTGGAGGCTGGCAAGATGTTCAGAAATGAGCTTGCCCAAGCCCTTGGTGTGAAGGAAGAGACCGAAGTAGAGGGCGAAGAAAAGAATGTCGCCGCCGGTGTTGATCTGGACGCTGACGGCAATGTCGAAGTCAACGAAAGTGAAGAAACAAAGCATCACGGTATGCGCAGATAATAGGTATGCAACAGACAGTCAGACGATTTAATATCATTACCTTACGTCCACATTGGGGACAGTACATCATCTCACAAGGATTCATGTTCCTCGTGAGTCTTGTGCTGTTCCTCGTGGCTGGACATGATGCCATCACCTTCAAGATGCCATTCTTGATATTGGGAAGCGTGACTATGTTGATGATGCTGTACGGATGCCTGTATCTCAGCAAGCTTCAGTTTGTCATTTCCGCAGAGCAGCTGATTATCCAGCATGGAGTCTTCCAGCGTACCAGTGACTACATAGAACTGTATCGCATCGTGGACTTCTGTGAGCAGCGTGACATCATGGAACAGCTTTTTGGACTGAAGACTATCAGCATCTACAGTGGTGATCGCACCAACCCCAAGCTTGACATCTATGGTGTAAAGGAAAAATTGGATGTGGTAGGCATTATCAGAGAACGAGTAGAATACAACAAACAACGTAGAGGAGTATATGAAATCACAAATAGATAACAGGATATACGGCTTTGATGATCAGAACAATGGCAACAAGTGGCTGATGACAGCACTTCTTGCTTTTTCTCTCCTGTGGTTAGGTCACGGAAGGGCTGGTGCTCAGATAGCATCCAGCAATCCCTTGGAGTATGTAGCCCTTGCCGAGGGCAATGAACTCATCAATGCCCAAATTAAGTCGCAGATTGAGGATGAGCAGAAGACTGCTCTCCTTCAGAACACCATCGCAGCAGAGTTTACGATGATACATTCATGGGAAAGAAAGTACAACAAATACCTGAAGACAGCCGAAGGGTATGCCAGTACGCTAAAAGCCTGTACCACGCTCTATGATGATGGTGTGAGAGTCTTCATCAACCTCTGCAATCTGAAGAAAGCTATCACAAACAATCCCCAGGGAATAGTGGCCACTATGTCGATGAACAATCTCTATATTGAGACTGCCACCGAACTTGTCAGCGTCTATACGACCTTGAAGGATGCCATAGCGAAGGGTGGTGAAGAGAATATGCTCACTGGAGCCGAACGCAGTAAGACCCTTTGGGCACTCAACGACCGACTGGCCGCTTTCAACAAAAGACTTAACCAGCTCTATCTCTCCATCCGCTATTACAATATGATGGATGTCTGGGAGAATGCAACAGCCGGAATGCTTGACAGGGACAATGCCGAAATCGCACAGGCTTCTCTGAGAAGATGGAAGAGGTGTTCGAGAATAGTGACACCATAAATCATTGAAATCTGAAAACATGAAATTTGCTATCCATAGATTTTGTTTGTTGCTGACAGTGACTCTCGCCCTCCCGTTCTGGGGAGTTGGTGGGAGCACTGCCGTTGCTCAGGGACAAGACCCGACATTGGCAGCCATGATTCTCCTTTATACGGATAAGGCCAAGAAAGAGTTGAAGCAGCAGGAAGAAATGATGCTGTTGGAATCTACAGGCCATATTTGGATAACGGAAGAGGTCAATGCCACGACTGACCTTCAGAAGGAGTTTAATCATTACCTCGACAGCTTTCATGGCATCATCATGTATGCAGCGCAGATTTATGGGTTCTATCACGAGATAGACCATCTCATCGATAACCTTGGAGCCTTCAGTGACCAGCTGAGTGCGCATCCAAGCAATGCCCTTGCCGTTGCTCTCTCTTCCAATCGAAACAAGATCTACCGTGAAATCATCCTGAACAGCGTCGATATTGTCAATGATGTAAGGCAGGTATGTCTGGCAGATATTAAGATGACAGAGAAGGAACGGATGGAAGTCATCTTTGGCATCAGGCCGAAACTGAAACTAATGAACAAGAAGCTGCAACGGCTCACCAAAGCGGTCAAATATACCTCGTTGGGGGATGTCTGGGCAGAGATTGACTATCATGCCAGGACAGGAGCTGACAAGAAAAGCATCGTTGAAGAAAGCATGTTGCGATGGAAACGAGCCGCAAAGCGATAACAATGTGTTAAGCAGATAGATAAAATTATTAATTCGACAAAAAGAGTAAGATAATATGAGTTGGGCAACAGTATTAAAAGCAGGATTGAAATTCATGGGAGGTGGAGCAAAAGCCACGGTGAAGACCGTGGGTCATTCAGTCCTTCATCCCCAGCAGACCATCAAGGGAATGGGTACGGCCACCAAGACTGCCGCCGTGGGTGCAGCCACAGGCTATGTCGCATGGGAGAAACTGACTACGGACAAGAGTGTAGCCAGAATCGTGGGTGATGCCGTCGTCGGTTCAGACACCATCGACACTGTTGGTGAGAAGGTGGAGGGAGTCGGTAATGCCGTCAGTAACCTGACCGACACAGCCAGCAATGCGATGGATAGTGTCAGCAATGCCGTCAATGGAGCCAACAGCAGTTGGAATGGCATCGGTGATTTCCTTGGCAGCATGACCAACGGAAATGGCGGTAACATGTTCAGCAACTTCTTCAGCAATCTCTTCAGCGGAAACGTTTCTGGTATGAGTATGCTCGGCCTCGTTGCTTCGGCATTCCTCATCTTCGGACGTTTTGGATGGATGGGAAAGATTGCTGGAGTCTTGCTCGGCATGATGATGATAGGCAACAACGCAACTCTTCATCAGACTCTTGGAGGTGGTACTGCACAGCAGAAACCGCAGACTCCCACAACCGACCCGCAGAGGTCATTGGCCACAGCTCATACACCACAGGCACAGCAACCTGTTCCCGTTGTCTATGCCCCAGAGGAAGAACGAGCAGTCATCCACCGTTCACGATAATCAGGATAAATGTCACAACCCATCTAAAATATAGAAAAACGATGAAATATACTCAGGATATGATGCTCCAGTCGGACAGCGGTTATTGTATGCCGTTCGAGGAGAAAGGAAAAGATGTAGAGATGTCATTAGGCTACGGAAAGCAGAAACATCCCATGACTGGTGAGATGTTCTTCCATCACGGAGTCGATTTTCCAGTCAAGCACTATTTGCTTTCTGCCATTGCTACAGGTAAGGTTACGGGACTCGGCAACGATGCTGTTCATGGAATATATCAGGTTATCCGATATGGTTTGTACGAAGTGACTTACTCTCACCTCAGTAACGTTTTCGCCAACTATGGAACGGAGGTCAAGGCAGGTCAGGTGGTAGCCGTGTCAGCAGATATGCTCCACGTCGAGGTGAAATACAACGGAGAAGAACTGAATCCCTTGGAGTTCCTGACGATGATTTACGGCAACATGAAAGCCTTGGAGCAGAACGGCACTCCTGGTGCAGTTCCTCAGTTTGTCACCATCGATATGGACGTACACACCAAGTACGACAAAGACCAGAAGGAGATTGAAGACCTTATGATGCGGTGGTTCCCTGACTACATGCAAGACCTTTCTTCTGGTATCTATGCCATCCCAGAGCATACGGAGCTTGCCCTTCGCAACATCTTCACCATGTCGGCGATGAAGAACTATTTCTTTGAGACATTACCGAGTATGGCGAATCCTCTGGGTATGGGAACACGCAGCATCCCATTGGCCGAGAAGGTGCAGAATCTCCTGATTGCGGACTTCCTCAATTACATGGCACTCCGTCACCAGATATTTCTCAGCACTATGAGTCAGGCATTAAAAAAAAAGCCTATGACGAAGCCGTAGCCAATAGCGGTCTGGTTGATCCACTTGCAGAACTGGAGATTGACGTTCAAAGTTTCGACATACCGAGACTTGTGAGCGTATATCCAGACAGAAGCGGAATCAGATGGTGGACGAAAGCATGGTTCAACAACAGTGAGTCAGGAGAAGCTGCCATCGAAATCGACCGTCAGTTGGCGATAAAGTTCATCAATGAGAATATTGAAAAAGACGAATGGCTGGAGCAATACTTTCCCCAGCAGATGGAGGTCTATCACAATGCCATCGAGCAGACAAGGGATCAGATACTCAGCCAGCTAAACATCTAAAAAGAATGCAGTATGAAGAAGAATCTTTTGTTTGTCATAATTGTTTTGTCAACCTCTGTTGCATACGCTGATACTGGAGCCTCTGGTATCAGCGATGCAGCAGGTGGTGTGGCCACCTACATGCCTTATGTGCGAGCCATATGCTATGTCATAGCCGCCATCATTGCCATCGTTGGAGCAGTAGCCGTGTACATTGGTATGCACACCCAGCCACAGCAAACCACCAAACGAATCATGGTGAGTGTTGGTAGTTGTCTTTGTTTCGTGTGTCTGTCTTTCGCTCTGCCACAGTTCTTCGGCATCGACGGCAGCGTATCTGGAGGTGGTGGCAGTTCTGACGGTTCTAGCACAAGTGGAACGTCAGGAAACGGAACAGGATTCCTTGCTTCCGACCAAGGAGGTATCTCCCGTAGTGGAATCATTACAGAGATTCCGTCTTTTGCCGATGACCATTGGGTACACTTCCCAAGTGGTACAAAGATGGAAACCGCCAATTATCTTCTTGACATCTATGACAAGAACGGTGCTGGAGTCTCAGGTTCATACGGCAGGACTCTTGATTATATCCAACAACTCTACAGTAATGGAGAAATCAATTACGGAACTTTCAATGCTCTTATGAGCCTGAGCGGAAATCTCCCACATAACTAATCATGTAAACTATGGCAGAATCAGCAAACGAAAAACTCTTCCGTACCAAGGTGTTGCCCATCATGAATAAGGTGATGGCAGACCTTCAGCGCAAGCAGTCGGAAGAGATTGGAAGACATACCAGCAGTCTGTCATACATTATGGCAGGTGCAGCCGGTCCTGATGGAGGCATGTCAGCCCAGGCCGCAAGCCTTGGCTCCCTTCGCTATACAGGCAAGTGGAACTCCAAGCATACAGAGGACTACATCAATATGGTGAAGGTCGAGCTGAAAAAGCAGAAGATAACCGTCACACCTGAGATGGAGAAGATGATGATAGACAAGATGATAAAGGATGAGGTTCCTAAGTCATCTATTGAATACATCATGCGCAAGGCTGCAACTAACACCATTTTCTACTTACCGCAAGCCATGAATAAATCTCCCTTGGAGAATCACATATCCGAACAGGCAGAAAAGCGGTACAACCCGTCTGGTGTTGAAAAAGGTGCGGGCTATGCGTTGGGAGCCACTGCCGACTTCCTTACGATGGGTGGCTTCGGTGGCAGTTGGTCAAGTGCTGCCAAGTTCATCGGTGTTGACCTTGCCCTGAATGCGACAATGGACAAACTAAGTGAGAACGTCGAAACTCCTTACATACCCTCCAATCCGAAAGCAACAAAACCTACCAGCAAGACCAATGCCGTAGGTGGCGATGATTACGTTCCCATGATCATTGCTCCAGAGTACAGGGATCAATATAAGGCAGATCAAGCCAAGAGAAAGGCAGAGGAATCTCAAAAAAAGGAAACGAAGGTGCCGTCCAAAGAGAATCCTCAGCAGGTTACAACAGAAACCCGGCAAGAGCCACGAAATGAAACAGTGTCTCAGACTGAAGTCTCACAGTCACCGCAAGCAGTTGAACAGGAACAACCACAGCAGACAAACCAAAGTGGCTGGAGCGGACTACTAAGTTCCTTCGGCCTTAATGGTATCTCTGATATAGGGAATAACCTCGGATATGTTCTTGCCATGCTTCCAGACATGCTTGTCGGGGCGTTCACGGGCAAAACCAAGTCGCTTGGACTGAAAGATAACCTGATGCCTCTTGCCAGCATCGTAGCAGGGATGTTTGTCAGGAACCCTATCCTGAAGATGGTACTTGTGGGCATGGGAGGACTGAATCTCTTGAATAAAGCTGGTCACGAAGCTATCGGTAATCACAAGGGGGAATACCAGGCACAGGAAGTAACAGCCAACGGTCGCACGAACTACAAAGTCTATGCTGATGAACCGCTCAATCCGCGTATCTCTCAGCCACAGATTCGCAGCAACTGTCTGATTGCTACTATTGACAAGGTACCATGTACCATTGCCCTTCCTGACAAGGTGGTAGATGCCTATAATCAGGGTGCATTACCATTGAACACCCTTGTCAATGCCGTGCTTGCCAAGAATGACCAGATGCGTCAGCTGGCTTCTGAAAACTATGAGGCACAGCAGAGAACCGAAACACGCGCACTTGCTCAAAGATAAAAGTGTAATGACTAAAACATTGAATAGTATGAAAAGAAACTGGTATAAGTTCCGCGTCAAGTACCCAAAGACGATGGACGACGGAAAGAAGAAAAAGGTCAGTGAAGAGTATCTGGTTGATGCAGAAAGCTTCACTGAAACTGAGAAACGTGCCAACAAGGCTGCAACAGACCTTATCGGCACACGAGACTTTGACATCACTGCTATTTCCCGTGAGCCTGTGTCCGACATCATCAAGGGTACGGAGCAAGAGGACAACCATTGGTACAAGGCTGTTGTGGCCCTTGTCACAGAGGATGACGAGACAGGGCAGAAAAAATTCTCACCACAGGTCATGTATGTCAATGCCGAAGACACCAAGGAAGCTGACGAACTGCTCCGTGAGCACATGGATGGCAGTCAGGTGGATTGGGAAATCAAATCCATCGCAGAGACCAAGGTGCTCGGTGTGCTTGAATACAAGTAATTCTGTAAATACTAATCTTTCAAAAACGCATACAATATGACAGAAAAGAATCAGCAAGAGAAGAATGCTGCCGAAAGACAGGTGGCTCTTCTCGTGAATGCTTTCGACAAAGCACAGGAAAACGGTGGTGT
>JAEEGL016433648.1_pt1 | contig 40561 bp, 29 predicted proteins | sample 9134231 | NCBI WGS metagenome assembly JAEEGL01 (sample SAMN16246548, study PRJNA631951) | gut metagenome | biome: gut microbiome; feature: rumen; material: fiber-attached | host: Bos | place: Iran: Karaj | collected 2018-10
AATAATCCACATCGGGAGCCTCGTGGGGTGCCCACTGAGGATCGGAGAAGATGTAGATATCGGGCTCCTTGCCCTTGCCTACAGGCTGAGAGGCCTTGTACATCTTTACATACTCATCGCTCATGTACTGGAAGTTGATCATCCAGTTATAAAGGAGATTCTCCTCTCCTTCGGGAATAAGGAGATGAGCCTTAACCATGAACTCGGGATCCAGACCTACGAAGCACTCTGCATGATACAGAGTCTTCCAGCGGCTCTCATAGATAGCATCCATAGCTACCTTGTCCAGCTTAACCTCATCCACTCCGGGCTGACCCTTGATCCTTCTGGCTACGGCGTAACGTCCGGTTACGGCACCGTCATTGAAAAGAAGAACCTTGGCATCACTCTCGAGACCGAACTCCTCGCCCCTGTATACGGGCATATCGGTAACAATGGTTCCGGGAGAATTCTTGGCCAGTTCATATGCTTCCTTAAGGGTGTTGATCTTAACTACGTTGTTTCCGTAGAAAGCAGCCTCAATGATGGAACGGGTCTTGGAAAATCCCACTTTGCCTGCTCCGATCTCTTTGATCGGATAGTACGCTTTTGTCGACATAAATCATCCTCCTTGTATATATAAATTTTGTTTTCAAAACCAATTAAGTATTATGTCACAAATTAAGATTTTGGTCAACTTAAAATATGAAACACCAAAAGCTTCCTTATCTCATTTCATAAAAGATAGGCCACGATCATGATCAGCTCTGCCACCTGCAGGAAATATCCGCTGGTATCCCCGTTCACCCCGCCGAAATCCCTAAGGGCAGATCTTCCGTACAAAATGAAGGAAAGCAGAGCCGTGAGCAGGGACAAAAGCCCCCCCGTCAGATCATATGCACACATGAAGACACCCCCAAAGATCACCAGCAGGATAAGGAATGCTGCCCCTCCTTTCTTTGGCAGGGCATTGGCAAAACCCGCCGCCATTCCTCCCTCGTCCATATGTTTAAAAAAGATGAGGGATAAGGCACTCAGAGCTCTTGATATCACAAAAACGGGAATGATACCGGGAAAACAGAACAGACCCGCCTGTGAGAAAGCCCCGGACAACAGCAGCAGATACAGCCCGCTCATAACCGCGGCGAAGGATCCGCAGTGGGGATCCTTTAATATGGCCAGCCTCTTTTCCCTGTCCGACATGGCGGAAAGTGCATCCACCGTATCCGCAAAGCCGTCCATATGTATCCCGCCGTTCACAAGGATGGAGACCGCGCACAGTATGGTTCCGGTGAAAAAGGAATTGAGATGTGCCGCAGAGGCAAGATACGCCGTAAGGTAAAGTATCAGTCCCGTCGCCAGTCCCACAAAGGGGAAAAAGATGAGCACATATTTTTTGTTTTTTTCATCCCACTCTGTTTCCGGCATGGGTATCCGGGAATAGGTGGAAAAAGCCGTTATCAATGATTTTAACATAGTCTTTCTTACAGATCATTCACGACAAAGATTCTTCGCTCCGCTCAGAATGACATCTGGTCTACGTGATATGAATGATCATTTTTCCTTCAGCTTCCCCGTGATATATCCGTACCCGTCATTTCCATGGGGTCTGGTACACGACTTGCAGTTTTTTATCCCGCTTTCCGTATAGGAGAAATCGCCGCCGCACCTTTCCCCCAGAAAGTACAGAGGGCAGTAACAGAACAGGCAGTTAAAGTCCTCTTCGTCGACTCCCTTATGGCAGGGGAAATATTTACAGGCTCTGTTTTGAAAAAAAGTGTGATCAAAGTCTCTCATAACATGATCCTATCCGGTTCCTGTTTCACAGGCCGTCCTTAAGTTCCTTGAAAAGCTTGTTTGCAAAATAGGCTGCCGGTATCAGCGACAGCACCATGGATAAGGGCTGCGCCTCCTGAATGCCCGCAAAGCCTCTCAGCTTCGGAAGTATCAGAAGAGCCGGTATGAAGAAAAGGCCGCTCCTGGTGGATGATAAGACTGAGGCTCCCAGCTTTCGGCCGGTACTTTGCATGCTCATCTCGTTCACCATGCAGAAAGGCAAAAAGATCTGTGAGGTCACCTGGAGCTTCAGGGCCCTGACCCCCATTGCCACCACCTGGTCGTCATCCCTGAAAAGCCTGATGACGGCTTCGGGATCAATGAGCACCAGCAAAGACATGATCACCATCAAAGTCTCAGCCAGGATAAGCGTCACCTTATAAGCTTTCCTGAGTCTGTCGATTTTACCCGCTCCGTAATTAAAGGCACACACAGGCTGATATCCCTGTCCGATGCCAAGGGCCAGTGAAAACACAAAGAAGGAAACCCTGGTGACTATGCTCATGGCCGCCACCGCTGCATCACCGTATATTCCGGCACTGGAATTCAGGATGACCGTCGATACGCTGTTGAGAGCCTGGCGAAGGAGGGAAGGAAAACCCGTTCCCACTATGTCCAGGAATTCGGCAAAAAGAAGATCCTTCGCCTGTACCAGCAGTCTGAACGACAGCTTCGCCTGGGTCTTTCCCCGAAGGAACATGCTGAGCATGATGCTGAAGCTTATGATCTGTGAAAGAGCCGTGGATACTCCGGCCCCGGCTATCCCCAGCTTAAAACCGAAGATGAGGATGGGGTCTCCTATCATGTTCAGGATGGCGCCTGTCATCATGCCTATGGTACCTATGGACGCCTTGCCCTCGTATCTTAAGATATTGTTCATGGTAAAGCTGCTCACCAGACAGGGAGCTGCCAGAAGTATCCACGTGATATAGGTTTTGGCGTAAGGATATATGGTAGGCGTGGAACCCAGGGCATATATCAGCGGTTCCAGAAAAACAAAGCAGATGAGCGCTATGAGAGAAGAAAAAAACAGGGCACCGAAAAAGCCTATTGATGCGGCTCTCGACGCCCCCTCGTAATCGCCTGCACCCTCTCTTCTGGAAAGAATGCTCCCGCAGCCCTGGCCGAAGAGGAAACCCACTGCCTGCAGGATGGACATAAAACCGAATACTATGCCTACGGCTCCGCTGGCCGAATTACCCAGTCTCCCCACAAAGGCGGTATCCGCCAGATTATATATGTTTGTGATGAGCATGCTGAGTATAGTGGGAACCGACAGCTTTACTATAAGCGGCAGGACCGGCGTATTGGTCAGCAGCTCGTATTGCTGAGATCCTGTTTTACGGTCTTTATTACTCATATCAGCTCCACGTACGCCTTGAGGTCTGTCTCCGAAAAACGGTGCGCCCTCTTAAACTCAGCCATGGCTATGTCGATGAGAGGCAGCAGGCACACGCCTCCGGTGCCCTCTCCCAGCCTCATGCCGGCGTGAAGGATACTCTTTAACCCCATCTGGTCCTGAAGCATGGCCGCTCCCTTTTCCTCGGACATATGTGAGGCCAGCATATACTCCTTCGCCAGAGGCTCTATCCTCCAGGCCAGGTTGGCCGCCACGGAGGATATGAAACCGTCTATTATCACAGGGACTCCGTAGATGGCCCCTCCCAGGAACATCCCCGTCATGGCCGCTATATCAAAGCCTCCCAGCTTGGACAACAGCAGAACGGGGTCATCCTTTGTGGCTTCGTTCACTTCTATGGCCTGCCTTATTATTTCCACCTTATGGCTGAGCATCTCCGAGGTCAGACCTGCTCCCCTGCCCGTGACCACCGCGGGATCCTTATCCAGGATGACTGCGGACAGGGCACTGGCGGTTGTGGTATTTGCTATGCCGCACTCTCCCGTGACCACCACATCATAGCCCACGCTGGTCATCCTTTCCACCAGACCGATGCCCCGCTTTATGGCCTCCACGGCTTCAGCCCTGCTCATGGCCGGGCCCTTTGCAATATTGTCGGTGCCCCGGCGCACATGCATATCTATGATGGCATAGCTCTTTATCTCTTCCTCCATGCCCATATCGATGACAAAGGTATCCGCGTGGGCAGCCCTGGCCATCACATTTATATTGGATCTTGCAAGGGCCATTTCCTTTGCGATTATGGCCGTGACGGAGGAATCGGACTGCGATACGCTTTCATATACCACCCCGTTGTCGGCACAGGCCACCAATACACAACGGTGCTTCATATCAAAATCCGGAGTACCGTATATCCCCGCAAGCTTTATTATGATCTTTTCGAATTCGCCCAGGGACCCCAGAGGCTTCATGATAAGATTCCATCTGCTCATAGCCTCGTTCATGGCACTCTGGGACGGTCTTCTGGCTTTTATATCAAGTGAAACAGTTTCGCACATATGATCCTCCAGATTATCACCGGGATCACCATCAGGATCACCGACAGATACATCAGATCGTTTGCCTTGTCTATGTCGTCAGAATTACACTCCCTGATACCATAGCCCACAAGAGGCCGCTCATGAATGACCCCCTTATATGTGGCGTCACCCAGAAGCTGGATACCCAGGGCTCCGGCACAGACGCTCTCTGTCTGGCCCGCATTGATACTCTCGCTTTTGAACCTGTCGCGCTTAAAGATCTCCACCGCTCCCGCATGATCCATCTTAAGTATAAAGGATGAGATGATCATCAGGATGGCACTGATCCTGGCGGGGATAAAATTGAAGAAGTCATCTGCCTTTGCGGCAAAAAAACCAAAATCAATATATCTCTCGTTCTTGTATCCCAGCATGGAATCCATGGTATTCACAGCCTTGTAAGCCAGTCCTCCCACCGGGCCGAATATCATCAGATAAAACAAAGGGGCGATACAGCCGTCACAGGTATTCTCCGCCACAGTCTCCACCGCAGCCATGATCACATGCTTTTCATCCAGTTCATACGTATCCCTGCCGACTATCATGGAAAGCAGATTCCTGGCGGCGGGAAGATTTCCGGCATCGATCTTTTCCATCACCGCAATGCTGCCCTTCTTCAGGGCTTTTACGGAAAGCACTTCAAAACAGATCACGGAGGCGACAACCAGATACAGATGGGGCGAAATCTTCCAGCATATTACCAGAAGCCCCGCGGAGATAAAGGTGGTACAGAACATCACGATGGCCCACAAAAGAGCGCCGCCCAGCTTCCTTTCCCTGGGAGTGGAGCCCAGATTAGTCCGTATCTTTTCCTCAAGAAAATCCACAAAAGAACCGATCAGTCTCACCACATGGGGCCAGCCCTCCGGATCCCCTATGATAAGGTCCAGAAGCAGACCTATGATGATAGCTGCAAATGAAAACAGATAAAACATAAAAACCTCTTACATCCTGTCGGGAGCTTCAAAGCCCAGGATATCTATACATATCTCAAATATCCTGAGTGTGTATTTAAGCAGGGCTATCCAGCCTGCCTGAACATCCTTATCCTCCTCCGAAAGGATCTTCGTATCGTGATAAAAACTGTTGAAGGAATCCGCCAGCTCATAGATATAAGCACAGATCCTGTGGGGTGCCAGTTCTTCATAGGCACCCTTTATCATGGTATTGAAGGCGGCCAGCCGAAGCTGGATGTCCTTTTCACCGCTGCCCCTGGCATCCGAAAGACGGACGGACGAAAGGTCTCCCCCCTTCTCATCCTGCCATCTCTTTAAAATGGACTTGATCCTCACCATGGTATAGAGGATATAAGGTCCTGTGTTTCCTTCGAAGGAAGTGAACCTGTCCATGTCAAAGATATAATCCTTTGTGGCCTGGTTCGACAGATCGGCGTATTTGAGCGCTGCCACGGACACCATCCGGGCCGTCCTGTCTATATCGTAATCCTCTTCCTTACCGGAGGAGTTTTTGTTTTCCTCCATTTTTTTCTGCATCACATCCTTGATGTCCGAGAGCAGATATTCCAGACGCATGACGCCCCCGTCCCTGGTCTTGTAGGGCTTGCCGTCCCTGCCGTTCATGGTGCCGAAACCGATGAATTTAAGCTCTGTCTTTTCGGGAACTATACCGGTCTTTTTGGCCACTCTGAAGACCTGGTCAAAATGCATCTGCTGACGCTTGTCCACCACATAGATCACACGGTCGGGATCTGTCTCATCCATCCTCATCACCAGGGTGGCCAGATCGGTGGTGGCATAAAGCGAAGCGCCGTCGGATTTAAGGATCATGCAGGGGGGCATCTCCTTAGTGTCGCTCTCCTCCTTTACATCGATCACCTTTGCTCCCTCGCTCTCATACAAAAGCCCGGTCTTCTCCAGCCGCTCCACCAGAGCGGGGATCAGGGGATCCACATCGGACTCTCCGTTCCACAGTTCAAATGACACGTTCAGATGATCATAATTCTTTTTAAGATCCGCCTTGGACAGATCCATGATATGCTGCCACAGAGCCCTGCAGCCACGGTCACCGTGCTGGAGCCTGTAGGTTGCGTTCATGGCAGCTGCCTTGTAGTCCTCATCCTCCTTTGACCTGGCACTGGCAGCGGGATAGATCTCCTCCAGCTGGGACAGGGTAAAGGGAGGTTCCTGGGGATACTCACCCTCAAAGTTCTCATCAAAATAGGGAAGCTCCGGCTGCCTCAGTGACAGTTCATGGATGATGAGACCCATCTGAAGTCCCCAGTCACCCAGATGTATGTCACCGATGACCTCATGTCCCATATAAGCACAAAGACGCTTCACGGCTTCCCCTATGACGGCTGAACGCAGATGCCCCACATGAAGAGGCTTTGCCACATTGGGTCCGCCGTAATCGATTATTATCTTAAGAGCCTTGTTCAAAGGCTCAAGTCCCGGCTTTTCGCATTTATCGCAGTCCATAAGATAAGAGGACAAAAAGTCCTCCCTGATCTTAAGGTTCAAAAATCCCGGAGGCACAGCCTCCACCGATGAGAATGCATCGCAGTCCGAAAGCTTTGCGGCCACCTCGGAAGCTATGGCAAGAGGGGCCTTTTTATTCTGCTTTGCCCCGGCCATGGCACCGTTACACTGGAACTCACACAGGTCCGGGCGGTTCGACACGCTAACCTTTCCAAAGGAGGCGTCATAGCCTGCCGCCTCAAAGGCAGCGGCTGTTTTTTCACTGAGTATTTCCAACAATGTATTCATTACAACTCCTTATTCAAGATTCTTCGCTAATGTCATCCTGAGGCTTTAGCCGAAGGATCTTTTTTCATAAATTTCTCTATAAACTCATCCATGGGTATGGGCTTGGAATATAAATATCCCTGGGCGTATTTGCAGCCGATCTTCCTTAACAGTTCTTCCTGCTCCTTGGTCTCCACGCCCTCACAGATACAGTCAACCCCCATGGCCTGAGCCATCTCCACTATCTTTTCCAGGATGATCTTGCCCGTTCCGGAATTGGAATCGGAGAAAAACATCCTGTCTATCTTCAGTATGTCAAAGGGAATATCCTTGATCATGTTGAGGGAGGAATAGCCCGAACCGAAATCATCTATATCGATCCTGCATTTCTCACTCCTCAAACGGTTCATGATGTCCACCATCCGCTCCGTATCCCCGAAGAAAGCAGTCTCCGTAAGCTCCAGCTCTATCAGTTCCCTGGGAGTATCGTTTGCCTTAAGCACACCCATGACCTTTTCCACATAATTGGGATTCTTAAGGAGCATCTGGCTCTGGTTCACGGAGATGGGCACCAGCTCATAGCCCTCTTCTCCCAGACGTTTCTGCATCTTGCACACCTGATCCAGCATATAGAAATCCAGCTTTTCCACAAAGCCGTTGGACTCGAATACGGGCATGAACTCATCGGGATAGACCATGGTGCCGTCCACCTTTATCCAGCGCACCAGCGCCTCGGCCCCGGCCAGCTCGTTCTTCTGTACGTTCATCTTGGGCTGGAGGAATACCTTGAATTCGCCATGCTCCATAGCGGCCTCCTGTGCAGCCTCGATCTCCTCTCTCTGCCTGATGTCGGCCTGCATCACATCCTCATAATCCATGATGGGCACATCCAGCTTGGGGTTCACGGCCTTTCTCGCGGCATTTGCCTTGTCCACCAGATCCATGATATCCCGGTTCTTTGCGGTAGTCCTGGCGATACCGGCCCTTAAGATCACGGGATAGGTCACATCCACATTCACCGCGAAAGCCTTTAATTTTTCGGAGATGGCTATGATGGAAAGCTTCAGGCTGTCGGCATCCGCCACCAGCACCTCAAAGCACTCCGCATGACGCCTGGCCACCAGTTCCTTGGATCCTATGGATTCCGTGATGAGCTCGGCCAGAAGCTTTATGATCTCATTTCCCCTCTCCCTGCCGAAGAGTTCGTTGATATATCTGAAGCCTATGATGTCTATGACCCCCACGCAATAATTCATCTTATTGCCGGAAAGTATCTCAGTGGCACTCTTTTTGAAATATTCCCGGGTAAGGGTTCCCGTAAGGGAATCATAGCACAAAGCCTCCTCCAGGATCTTTTCCTTTCTGAGGGTGTGGAAGAACATACAGAAGACAGTGATAAAGATGATGAACACATCGATGGCCATGATGGATATCTCTTCCCCGCGCTGGGCGACAAAGGACATGAGAAAATCATCCTTCCGGAGGATGCTGACTATATTGCATTCTCTCGTGGATCCCACGGCGGCATAGGCTGCGGCATATTCCTGTCCCTCAAAACTAATGATCTTGTATCCGTCATCGCTGCGGGAAAAACAGCCGTCAAGGGGCTCGTCGGAATCGACTATATATCCCCCTGTCATATAGGAATAAAGATTCTTAAGATCGTAAAACCTGTCGTCTTCGGCCTTGTCTATCTCGGCCATAACATTGCCGTTTGCATCGATGATAAAGAGATTGGAATCAAGCTCCATGAAAGAAGCCGCTTCCTCCTTAAAACTGTCAGACAGCACCAGACCGCCGAGAAAATATCCGATCTTTTTATCACCTGCATAGGAAGGGGACGCCAGATAAAAGCCGGAACCCCCTATCCCCATTCCAGACAACAGCTTATAAGTATCGGGGGCATCTTCATCCGACCAGATGCTTTCCATCTGCTCATCGCTGACGGGAATGAGCTGGCCGTTATGCATATACATTTTATTATCGGCCGTCACAAAATAGCAGTCCTTGAACTGGTAGACGGAGGTATAAGTATCCAGCAGCTTCGTGGCGGCGAACTCAACCGAATCATGTTCCTCGCTCACTCTGGCTATGGAGAGCGCGCCCTGTCTGGCAAGCTGTCCCAGATCGGATATGCGCCTGTCGAAAATACCGGCAGCCACTTTCACATCCTGCTTCATATCATCCCTGATCTCTACCTGCGCCATCCGGTAAAAAGAGACAACATGAAACACAAACAGCAATACTACTATCAAAATCAGCAGTGCCATCAGTCTGAAAGTGTCTGTATTGTTTTTTATGAATGACTTGATCCGGTTCATAAAACCATTATATCACAATTCTCGGGTCAGAAAAAGTCACCTTCTTTTTACGGTAGCGATATCTATCACCGTAAGCTTATCATGTGCGCTCTCCATGCTGGTGAGCAGGGCAGATACCGTGTCCAGGGAGGTAAGACAGTGTATTCCCGTCTCTATGGATACACGTCTTATCAAAAATCCGTCCCTGTGCTTGTCACGTCCCTGGGTGGGGGTATCCACCACCAGATCTATCCTGTGACCCAGGATCAGATCCATGACCGTAGGCGACTCCTGGTTTATCTTGTTTACTTTTCTGGCATGCACTCCGTTGTCCTTAAGTACCTGGGCTGTGGAACGGGTGGCGTATATCTTATATCCCAGCTTCTCAAATCTGCGGCCTATGTCTATCACTTCGCCCTTGTCGGAATCCTTGACGGTAATGATGACCTGTTTATGTTTGGGCAGCTCGATGCCGGCGCCTATGAAGGCCTTGTACAGAGCCTCGTCAAAGTTCTTTGCGATACCCAGGCACTCTCCCGTGCTCTTCATCTCAGGTCCCAGGGATATCTCGGCCCCGTATATCTTTTCAAAGGAAAATACCGGCATCTTGATCGCCACGTAATCCGCTTCCTTTTGAAGTCCCGGCTCGTAGCCCAACTGCCTTATGCTCTTTCCTATGATCACCTTCGTGGCCAGATCCACAATAGGTATACCCGTCACCTTTGAGATATAGGGAACGGTCCTTGAGGATCTGGGATTCACCTCGATCACATACACATCATCCCCCACCGCGATAAACTGTATGTTTATAAGGCCCTTCACATGCAGGGCCCTTGCCAGCCTGGCAGTATAATCCGCTATGGTCTCCTTCACCTTATGGGATATGGTCATGGCGGGATAGACGGATATGGAATCCCCCGAATGCACTCCGGTCCTCTCTATGTGCTCCATGATACCGGGGATCAGGATGTCGGTCCCGTCACAGACGGCGTCCACCTCGATCTCTTTTCCCTGGAGATATTTATCCACCAGGATGGGATGATCCTGGGCGTAACGGTTTATTATCCTGATAAACTCGGTGATCTCCTCGTCATTGTTGGCGATGCGCATACCCTGGCCCCCCAGGACATAGGAAGGACGCACCAGCACGGGATATCCCAGGTTACCCGCCACTTCCTTCGCCTCTTCTTCGGTAAAGACAGTGCCTCCCGCAGCTCTGGGGATCTGTGTCTGCTGAAGGATCTCATCAAAGAGCTCCCTGTCCTCGGCCGCATCCACATCCTCAGCTTTTGTGCCAAGAATGGGAACACCCATCTTCATCAGGTGCTCGGTCAGCTTGATAGCTGTCTGTCCGCCGAACTGGACCACGGCGCCGTCAGGCTTTTCCACCTCCACTATGTTTTCCACATCCTCCGGTGTCAGCGGCTCAAAATACAGCTTGTCGGCAATATCAAAATCCGTGGACACAGTCTCAGGATTATTATTTACGATTATGGTCTCATACCCCTCCTCGGCAAAAGCCCAGGTGGCGTGTACCGAGCAATAGTCAAACTCGATACCCTGGCCTATCCTGATGGGGCCGGAGCCCAGTACCAGAACCTTTTTATCCTTGCCTGTAGGCGGAAGCTCACCACTCTCGTCAAAGGAGCCGAATACGGAATAAAGATAAGGAGTCATGGCGGCAAATTCTGCCGCACAGGTATCCACCATCTTAAAGGCGGCCCTGATCCCCTGATCTTTTCTGAACTGCTTTATCTCTTCCTCCGCCTTACCCGTGAGCCGTCCGATGACACAGTCGGGGAATTCCAGACGCTTTGCCTCGGCTATCAGTTCCTTTGTGAGAGGCTCCTTTGTGAGCCGCTCTTCCATCTCGGTCAGGATCCTTATCTTATCTATGAACCAGACATCCACCATGGTGATGTCATGGATCTCCTGAGCGGTTATACCCATCCTTAAGGCTTGGGCGATCACATAGATCCGCAGGTCATCCACCCTGGTAAGACGCTTGTACAGTTCCTCCTTTGTCAGGTTGGAAAAATCCACGCTCCTCAGGCAGTCCACGTGCTGCTCCAGGGATCTGATGGCCTTCATCAGCGCCCCTTCAAAGCTGTCGCTGATACTCATGACCTCACCGGTAGCCTTCATCTGGGTGGTGAGAGTCCTCTTTGCGGTGATGAACTTGTCAAAGGGAAGCCTGGGGATCTTTACCACACAATAGTCAAGGGCCGGTTCAAAGGAAGCGTAGGTCTTCTTTGTTATGGCATTTTCTATCTCATCCAGATTATAACCCAGAGCGATCTTTGCACTCACCTTTGCTATGGGATAGCCCGTGGCCTTGGATGCAAGGGCAGAGGATCTGGACACTCTGGGATTCACTTCTATGACACAGTATTCAAAGGAGGTGGGATGAAGGGCAAACTGCACGTTGCAGCCTCCCGTTATCTGCAGTTCGTCTATGATATTAAGTGCCGATGATCTCAGCATCTGATATTCCTTGTCCGACAGGGTCTGGGAAGGGGCCACCACTATGGAGTCTCCGGTGTGGACTCCCACCGGGTCTATGTTTTCCATGTTGCAGACGGTGATGCAGTTTCCCGCGCCGTCTCTCATGACCTCATATTCGATCTCCTTCCAGCCGGCGATGCAGCGCTCCACCAGCACCTGGCTCACTCTGGACAGCCTCAGTCCGTTGGCCAGTATATCCTCAAGCTCGGCCCTGTTATGGGCTATGCCGCCGCCTGAACCTCCCAGGGTATAAGCAGGTCTCAGCACCACGGGATAGCCTATCTTCTCTGCAAAGTCTATTCCGTCCTGAAGATTTTCCACCACCAGAGAAGGAGCGCAGGGCTCACCTATCTTTTCCATGGTCTCCTTGAACTCCAGCCTGTCCTCCGCCTTTTTGATGGTGGCTGCCGTAGTACCCAGAAGCTTTACTCCGTACTCTTTCAGAATACCCCGCTCTTCCAGCTCCATTCCCAGGTTAAGGCCGGCCTGGCCTCCCAGAGTGGGAAGCACGCTGTCGGGTCTTTCCTTTTCGATGATGCGCTTAAGCACCTCCACCGTCAGCGGTTCTATATACACCTCATCCGCTATATCGGCGTCGGTCATTATGGTGGCGGGGTTGGAATTCACCAGCACCACCTCCACTCCCTCTTCCTTGAGGGACCGACAAGCCTGGGTGCCTGCATAGTCAAATTCTGCGGCCTGGCCTATCACTATGGGGCCTGAGCCTATCACCATTACTTTTTTTATCTCTGGATTCTTGGGCATTTTCTCTTCCTGCAAAGATCCTTCTTCTGTATGTCCTTAAGGATCTCTTATTCAAAAAATCATCCTGTAGTTATCTTATCCGGTCAAGCACGCATCATATCTATGAATCTGTCAAAAAGATACGATGAATCCTGAGGACCCGGACAGGCCTCGGGATGGAACTGCACGGTGAAGATATTCTCCCCCAGATAACGCAGTCCCTCATTGGTCTTATCGTTTACGTTAATAAAGGCGGGGACAGCCACCCCGGGGTCTATGGTATCGGTATCCACCACGTATCCGTGATTCTGGGAGGTGATGTATACACGGCCTGTCTGGAGATCCTTTACGGGATGGTTGCCGCCTCTGTGTCCGTATTTAAGCTTGTAGGTATCGAAACCGTGGGCCAGAGCCATGATCTGGTGTCCCAGGCAGATGGCAAAAATGGGTACGCCGCTCCGGGCCAGTTTCTTCACCTCTTCTATGATCCCGGTACACTCCTTGGGATCCCCGGGGCCGTTTGAGAGCATGATGCCGTCGGGCTTATCCGCCAGCACCCTGTCGGCGTCCGTATCCGCCGGATATACCGTCACCTCACAGCCTCTTGCCGCCAGGGACTTTCCTATGTTTTTCTTTGCACCGAAATCCATGAGGGCGACCTTAAGACCGCAGCCGTTAAGCTCCCTGACAGTCGCCGGCGCCGGTTCTTTTTTCCCTGCTTCGAAGGCGGCCCTGTCAAAAACCGCGGCTCCTCCCAGAGGTCCGTTTTCGGACAGATCCTTCGCTGCCCCCACCTCATAGATCTCTTTGGTGGTAGTCTTCATCACCACGCCTGCAGGGGTATATTCCTTCAGCCGCTTCACCACCTCATCCATGTCAAAATCCCCGTTGCGGGTGATCATGCCGTTCATGGTGCCTTTCTCTCTCAGGCGCTTTGTCAGATCCCTGGTGTCTATCCCGGCTATACCCGGAACCTCATATTTATTGAGAAAATCTTCCAGCGACATGTCTGCTCTGAAATTTGAATATGTGGGAGAAAGCTCCCTGACGATCAAAGCATCCGGCCATGGCTGCTCTGATTCCAGATCATCGGTACATATGCCGTAATTACCGATAAGGGGATAGGTCATGCACACCGCCTGCCCCGCGTATGACGGGTCGGTGAGTACCTCGGGGTAGCCTGCCATGGACGTGTTAAAGACTATCTCACTGATGACTGTCCTGTCCGCTCCGATGGCGGTTCCCTCATAAATGGTTTTATCTTCCAGTATCAAATATGCTTTCATTATTTTCTGTCCTAATCTTCTTCTATCAAATGAAAGTCCATGTAATCAAAATCGATCTGCTCTATGAATGAATCCTGATAAAATCTGCACCGGGAAAATTTTTGAAAATCCCTGATATTGACCTCCAGCCAGATAGGCTTTTGTATGTCAAATTCGGCACAGCATTTTTCAACGGCAGAGAACACCTTATGCGTCCTGGTGTCCCCGCCGTTGTCAATGATCATAGTATCTCTGATCAGCCTGTTTTCCTTAAACAGCTTAACCCAGATCCGCATGATCAGTCTATTTCCACTATCCAGCCCTCCGGAGCGTCCAGTCTGCACTGCTGGATGCCCGTGAGTGTATCATAGAGTTTTTTGGTTACAGGTCCCATCTCATCCATGCCTGCGGGGAAGCTGATCTCTTTTCCGTGATCCACTATCCTGCCCACGGGAGAGATGACTGCAGCCGTACCGCACAGACCGCACTCCGCAAAATCCTTAACCTCTGAGAATTCAACCTCTCTGTGTTCCACCTTCATACCCAGTATGTGCTCAGCCACATAGCAGATGGAACGACGGGTTATGGAAGGAAGTATGCTGTCCGACTTGGGTGTTACCAGAGTGCCGTCCTTTGTTATGAATATAAAGTTGGCGCCGCCGGTCTCCTCTACCTTAGTCCTGGTGGCTGCATCCAGATACATGTTTTCCGCAAAGCCCTCTTCATGGGCTACGGTTATGGGATATAGGCTCATGGCATAGTTAAGGCCGGCCTTTATATTTCCTGTGCCGTGAGGTGCCGCTCTGTCGTAATCGGAGACCTTGATGGTAATGGGCTTTGCACCGCCCTTGAAATAAGGACCCACGGGAGTGGCAAAAATCCTGAACTCGAAATCATCGGCAGGCTTTACGCCTATAACGGGATTGGTTCCCATCATAAAGGGTCTTAAATAAAGAGTAGCTCCGGTACCGAAAGGCGGAACGAAATCCGCGTTGGCCTTTACCACCTTTTTAACGGCGTCCACAAAACGGTCCTCGGGGAAGGGCGGCATCACCAGTCTCTTCGCCGTATCAGCCATACGCTCCGCATTCAGGTCGGGCCTGAAGCACACGATCCTGCCGTCCTGGGTCCTGTATGCCTTAAGACCCTCAAAACAGGTCTGTGCATACTGGAACACACAGGCACACTCGCTAAGGACGATATCGGGATCGGTAATGACAGCACCCTCGTCCCATTTTCCGTCCTTATACCTGGACACATACCTGTAATCGGTCTGAATATATCCAAAGCCCAGATTACTCCAATCGATTTCCTTGTTACTCATAATATATAACCTCCTTCTTCTATCATACTCTCCTTATAAGGTTCGCGCTGTAATCGTCTATCACCTTGTCCCGGTGCTCAGCGCGCACAAAAGCACTTTTGTTCATGGCAAAATCCAGAAGCAGCCCAAGGACCCTTAAAGCCTGGCTTGTCATCTTCACATTGGACACCTGATCATCCTCCCGCCATGATACGGGGAAAAAACAGACCCTGTGGCCAAAATGGCAGGAACCCATGATCATGCAGTAGTTGAACATAAGATTGTCGGGGTACTTCTCATAAAACCCGCTCTCAAATATCTCGGTCTTATACATATTAAGGCCTGAGCCCAGATCCCTTATCTTTATCCCGCAGACAAAGGAAAAGAGGATGTTATAAACCCTGTTCCCGAAGGTGCGGAATGCGGAATACCCCTTCAGGGATGAACCCTTCATGAAGCGGGCTCCCAAAAAACAGTCAAAACGCCGGTAGGATCCGGTCCGAAGGTAAGGGAGCAGATCTCCTATATCACCCTGGTCGTCTCCGTGAAGCACGATCACATAGTCAAAACCGTGCTCCAGCGCATAGTCAAAGGCCACCTTATGCGAACCGCCCAGGCCGTAATTCTCATCATTGCGCAGCAGTTTCACCTTCACCTTCGGCGGCGTCTGCTCCAGATAGTCCAGCACCGCATCCTCGCCGTTATCCGTACTCCTGTTGTTTACGACGATGACCTCGCCAAGGTATGAGCACACCTCGTCGGTGAGCTGGTCAAGCACACGGGTGATCTGCTTTTCGCAGTTATACATGGGTATGAATAAAAGAATCTTATCCTGCATCGAACTTTTTCCTTCTTTCTAAGGTTTCATGTATACCATTATCGACTAATGCTCTATCTTATCACAAAGGTTACTGATCTGGTCTGCGAACCGGGCCATATCCTTGTTAGCCAGCCCGTCTGACTTCTTGACAACGGCAAGGAGCCTTTCCGCAGCAGCCAGGAATCTCCTGTAAACAGCGGAAACGGTCTTTTTAACACCCTTAGGTGCTACTCTGACGCCCACAGCCTCCTTCACATATCTGTTGAGCCCCAGATCGTACACACTGCCGGAAAAGGGAGCTGACACGTCATAACCGAATTCCGTCTTTATACCCTGGGCAAAAATATCGCAGACACTGTCTTCACCATGGACCACAAACACATGAGAAGGCCTCTTCTTAAAGCCGTGCAGCCAGTCAATGAGCCCCTTCCTGTCGGCATGGCCGCTGATACCCGCCAGCTGCATGATCTTCGCCCTCACCTCTATGGTCTCGCCGAAAAGCCTGACCTCCTTCGTGCCCTCCACCAGGGCCCGTCCCATAGTGCCGTTAGCCTGATAGCCCACAAAAAGGATGGTACACTCCGGTCTCCAGAGGTTGTGCTTTAAATGATGTCTGATACGCCCCGCTTCGCACATACCCGAAGCGGATATGATCACCTTGGGTTCTTCGATAAAGTTTATCTCCTTTGATTCATCGGAGGTGATGGAAAGAGTCAGCCCCGGAAAGGAAATGGGATTTATCCCCTTTTTCACCAGTGCCATGGCCTCTTCGTCAAAACAGTCCATCTTGTTTTTGTCAAAAATGCCGGTGGCCTCCACAGCCAGGGGCGAATCCACATAGACCCGGAAGGTCTCATGCCCCCTCACCAGTCTCTTGCCTCTGACCTGACGCAGGAAGTACAGAAGCTCCTGGGTACGTCCCACCGCAAAGGAAGGGATCACCACATTTCCGCCCCGGTCAAAGGTCTCCTGCAAAATGGCAGCCAGCCTGGTGACATAGTCCTCCCGCTCCGCAGGATGGAGCCTGTCTCCGTAGGTGGACTCTATCAGGATATAGTCCGCCTCATCTATGGTTCCGGGGTCCCTGATAAGGGGCTGGTTAATATTGCCCACGTCTCCGGAGAAGACTATCTTTTTGGATATGGTCTCCGGTTCCCCGTCGTTGTTTCCGTCATTGTAGCTCTCCGTCTCGGATACCCACACCTCTATGGCCGAAGATCCCAGCAGATGTCCCACATCCGTAAACCTGATATCTATCCCCTCCGTCTCATCCAGGGAGGTAAAGATATTGATCCGTTTATCGTAGGGACAGGGAACCAGAAGCCTGATGGCGTTTACCGCATCCTCCATGGTGTAGAGGGGTTCGTATTCTCCGATGGCATCGGAACGCTTTGCCTTACGGTTGCGCCATTCGGCCTCAAAGGTCTGGATATGAGCCGAGTCTCTCAACATGATGTCCGCCAGATCGCAGGTAGCCGGAGTGGCAAAGACCTGTCCCTTAAAGCCCTGGGCTGTGAGCAGAGGCAAAAGCCCCGAATGGTCTATATGGGCATGGGTCAGCAGTATATAATCTATCTCGGCTGCAGGCACCGGCAGCTGTGCGTTCTCAAAGGCATCGCTGCCCTGTTCCATACCGCAGTCTACCAGTATATTCTTGCCACAGGCCTCAAGATAATGGCAGCTGCCCGTCACCTCATGGTCTGCACCTATGAACATCAGTTTCATAATACACTTCTCCCGATCAACTGAAAAACAAGCCGGCTCTGTCATCCTATGAAAGAGGCTCACCCGTTAAAGGTGAGCCTCCGTCGGCATTTTGATTTAATTACTGGGGCCCTATATAGTCGGCATCGCCGAAACCTAACATAAGATATGCCACAGGCGGCAAAAACAGCATCAGTATAAAGAATCCCACTCCCTTATCAAAAGCCTGGCACAGCTTCCACTGCTGCCAGTAGAGGAAAGGGGGAAACAGCAGGGTGATAAGGAACAGCCAGCCGTTACCGCAGGAAATCTGAAAAAGAACATATGAATTGTAATAAGGTATCAGAGCCTTCCACCCGGCTTCACCTGCCTTGTCAAAAATCTTCCACATCGCAATGATGATCAGAACGAAGACAACCAGCAAGACCAGGTAAAATACAATACCCATACCGCCTATTAAGGCCGCAATACCCGCACCGGCATCAGAGTAACTACTGTAATCATCCATAATAAACCTCCCTCAAAAACCGTTCAAAGCCATGAAGCTTTGAAAATAATAGTGTCCGGCAACACACACTTATAACGGGTGTGTTCACCTCGATTAAAAATTATACCATTTAACAGCGGATTATACAAGAACAAAATAAAACTCCCGGCGGTAAGACCGCCGGGAGTAAGTTCACATCACGCCCATATGAAGATCGGCTTATTTTGTGATGACGCCGTACACATTTACAGGAACCGCCACCTTGGCCTGAAGGCCGCAGGTGTAGGTTACAGTCAGGTTGACCTTGACCACACCGTTCTTTACGGCCGAAGGCTTGTTATCCTTCCAGGTCAGGAAGAAGTAGTTGTAATCTTCACCGTCAGCATAACCGGAATTGGGTCTTGCCACTTCACTGCCGTCAGTCTCGGTGCTGCTGCCCTCGTCAATATACTGTGATGCTAAGGTCAGTTCATCGCTTTCATTTCCGGGTTCATAATCCGTAAACGCACTGATCTCAAACTCAGGTGAGTCACAGGTCACTTCCTTGATCCTGAGTCCATAGTAAGGTACCTCGGTACGGATGCCGATACGTGCCCTGGCATATGAGGTCATGGCCGACAGATCATCAAACGCCACGCCGGTCACCTTCGCGCTCTTTATGTCCGCTATGTTTACCACAAGAGGCACTATCTGATTGCCGCCGGGTGATTCAAAGAGCAGATCCATGGTATAACTGCAGCCCGGCTTGATAAGCCCTGCCGCCAGAGCATCATGATTGGTGATGACATAGAGCTTGTTTGCATCGGTAATGATATTAAAGAAAGGTGAGCCCTTGTAGTCCACAGCCCTGAGTATGGTCCCGTTAGCCACTTTTAAGGCAGTTGAATTATAGGCAAATACATCCAGCTCGTAGTTCAACGCCCTATTCTCTCCTATGGCCTTGGGATAAAATCCTTCATTGAATGATTCGGTGTCGGGTGCGATAACGCTGCGTATGTAGCCCTTTGCCTTGGTGAGCGGCGAAGTATTAAAGGTAAACTGCTTTGTCAGATCTATGTTAACGCTCTTAAGGGGATTGACCGTGCATTCTCCGGAATTAACAGGGATCTTTACCACTGTGCTCTTGCCCAGCTGCGTATTGGAAGCATCATACATGCTGACCTGTACGCTCACATACTTATCCTTGGGGGTAAGCTTGTCTGTAGCATAGACATAAGCCACATTGTAAGGAGACACGCCGTCAAAATAAGTGTTTTCATCATAAGTATCGGAGGATGTCACATAAGACTTTCCGTCAAGGGAAGTCACCACATAATATATGTTTGTCAGATCCACGTCAACGCCGGCTGATTCCCATGCGATAAATCCGGGGGACAAGGTTTCCATGGCCGGAGCAGACGAAGACCCTTCGGGAAGTTCTTCCTGTTTTGCATACAGAGGACTGATGGCATCTTTGATCGCCTTCACCTTGAGTTTCGAAGGATCCAGGGCCTTTACGTTAAGTTTGAGCAAAGTGGTATGAGTCTTACCCTTATTCTTTTTAATGCCATAGTAGGAAACCGCAATAGTGAGCTTTTCATTCTTTTCCACCTTTTCTCTGGGTACCAGTGTAAACCAGCCGAAGCCCACCTCTCCAACTTCAAATTTGGAACGGTAACCGTTAATGACCCGGATATCATCTATATAACCAATGTCATAGCCGGTCTTTTTGTTTCCCTGAAGCGTCAAAAATATATTACTGTAATCCCCTGCCTCAGGGATCACGGTAACCTTTTTCTTATCAAGGGAAACCTTGGGGAAGACAGCCTTCGCACGGACATTGAGCGTGGTATCGTATGTGCCGTAATAATCCTGCAGTCTTACCTGCACAGGAATCTTGTAAGAGCCTCCCTTTGCCGGACCTGTATATCCGATCATATCACCGCCCACATATGTAAAGTCCCTGGTGGCTGCGGGAAGTCCCACTTCCGAGATCTCACCCCAGACTTCAGGCTCGATCACATGATCACTGAGGGCTACCCTTGCAGGATCAAAGCCCTCTGTGTATGCCGAATTCACCGTGGCCTTAGAAAGCTTGACGGCAGGAGCCTTCTGGTCCACCTTTATGTTCAGTTTCTGGTTAGCCCTTATCTCCAGCGTTTTCCTGGAGACCACATTTTTCACTACCAGTGTCACGTTCAGTCCTTCAAGGCCGGACATTTCATCCTGGGCCAGATAAGTACTGTCCATGTTCTGCGTAGGGATCGTATACAGGTCCAGATCATAGGTCTTTGTGGTGCCGTCCTTTCTCAACATGACATCATAGCTGAAGTACTTGGCAAAATCAACGGACGTAGCCTGATCGGATCCTGTCACATAAACATATTCGGGATAGAAATTGTTTGCAAGATCATAAGCGCCCGTAACCTTTTCATAATCCTTAATACGCCAGTCAACCTTTACGGAGGTCTGCTTCTGATATGCATTTACCGTAATATCCGGAGTAGCCAGGTTCACATCATAGCTCTCGGCCACGATCTGCTCTCTCATACCCTTGGCCACGGATTCGATCACAAGGTAATCCTCATTTCCGGAAAGCCTGCTCCTTACCTTGATGGTAGCCATGCCGGTACCCACGGCTTCGATGACCTTAACCTTTGTATCCATAAGATCCTTATTTGAATCATCGTTGTAATTCTCGGGATCATACTGTGCTGCTGTCACTTCCTTTACCACTGCCACAGCCGGATCAGTTGAACGGTATTCAAACATATCCTCTTCGGGAACGCCGAAGGTATTCTTCTCCAGTGTGAGAATGAACGCATAACCTTCATTCAGATCCCTGTTTCTTGTATAGAGCACCGATTCGCCCTTTTCCATGAGCAGATATGCATAGCGCTCATTCACCCGGACCTTTGTACGGTAGGGGATCTCACCGTCTTTGATCACGCCTGCGTTCCTGGAATCGATGGCGGTGGCCCCTTCGGCATTCGTATCCTTGAAGTAACCCGTAGTGCCATCCTTCTTTACAACAGCCGAACCGCATACAGCGCTTTCCGTTTCATCTGTGATATTGCCTTCTTCATCAAATTTATGAAGGACATGGTTCAGATCGCTTCTGGATCCGTTTACGGTACCTCTCGTGATCACGGGCTCATTGTCCGTATAGACTATGGCATAGGATGAAGCCTTATCCTGCTCGTCATCCGTATCATATTTATAGGCGTTAACAGATCCGCCGTTCATAACGAAGGATGCTTTTGCTCCGTTATTGAGAACTGCAGTGGTTCCCTTTGCACTGCCCTCGATGGTGGATGTGGCGGGAGCATATTCAGCTTCTTCATTTCCTTCATTTATTTCCAGCGTTCCCTGGTTATCCACTACCAGGCTGTCCTCAACCAGGTTTTCCACAGACACATCCTGCACATACAGCACTCCGCTGTTTTTGACGGCGGTCACGCCTTTGACATCCTCATCGTTCTCATCGGTGAAGGGTTCCTGTACCAGTATATTGATATAAGGATCTTCTTCTTCGGTGTAAAGAAGCATATTCCCGGAATTATCGATCATGGAAGCCTTAGCCTCCGCGTTATAAATATCCTCCGCGATAACGGCTGTTCCTTTTTCGGTATTGACGAGCATGGTTGCCTGTGCCTGATAAGCGCTTATATCACCGAAAGACGCAAAACTCCCAAAATTCTCCACAAGAGGCTTGGTGGTATATGCCGCTTCGATCTCATCTATCAGGACTGTACCCTTATTGGTCAGAAGAGAATTTGTAACTGCCTCTTTTTCACTGGTGGCGATCAATACGGCATGGATCTCCGCATAGGAATTTTCCTCTATGGTAAACGAACCTGTACCGGTAAAGATGAAGTCGCCCCGGATGGGATTACCCTCATCATCGAGAACGTACTCATAAGTTTCTTCATCATACAGCCCGTCCAGGATGACCACCTCCGGACATGTGAAAGTCACGGGCTCGGTCACCTCAATATCGTCAGTCAGATAGTAAACGGCGGAATTATCCGAAACTGCAGCCCTTTTCAGATCGTCAAGGCTGGATATGGGATAATATTCCCCGTCAATAAACCTTTTCACCTGATAGGGAGTCTTATCCATATCCAGGATCGCTCCGTGATAATAGGGAACGCCGTTTGTTATGTACTCGGCAACCACATACTTTGTTCCCTTATATTCCCAGTTTGAAGAATCATCCTTCTTCTCGTCATAAACACGGAATGCAGGCTTCTTTTCAAGCAGCTTGGGTCCTTCTGCCGAATAGCCCCTGAAATAAAGCGTGGTGGGATCCGGATCCGTGATCACAGCCTTTGCTTCCTCATCATATATCTCATGTCTCAGGTCAGTCACCTTGCCTGTTGTGAGTATGGGAAGGACATTCCCGAAATACAGTTCTTCGATCTCGCCGCCCACCAGAGTGACATTGCCGGATGTGAAAACAGACTTTTTAGCCCTGTCCGTGACCATATCCACAAGCTCCACATTAGCCGTGTGGATCACGGTATTGGAGTCATTGAAGGCGTAGATTTCGCCCACATAGGTATCGAAAAACATTTCATCATTCTCTGTTCCCACACTGAGGGTTGAATTATTGTATATGCTGCTGATAAGAGCAGCGCCCCTGACTGTGAGCTTTGAAGCCTCCTTGTCATTCAGAATGCCGTAGCAGTATCTGTATGCGGTCTCATCATCCTTCGTTTCCTCATAGGTTTCACCTTCTAAGATAAAGCAGTCCTCCACAATAAGGTCACCCTTATTTACCACCGCAAACCTGTCACCGCCAAGGGCACCCGTTTCACCCGCGCTGACAATGATATCATCCATGACCATGGTACCGTTATTGACGATGACTGCACTCTCGCCGTCAGAAGAATAAAAATCTCCACCCGTCAGTCTGGCCGTGGCCCCGCTCTCATTGGTGATAGCTGCGCCCTTAAAGGGAACGACAGCCAGCTTCTTATTAAGCGTTCCGACTAAGAGAGTTCCCTTGTTAACGATGTTGATCCTGGTCTCCACATCTTCCTGGCCTGCACTGCATATCCCGAACTTTGCACCGCTTTCAACCACAATGGATGCCGATGGATAATCCTTGATATCCGCCTCCTTTGCGGCGAGCTCCTTAAGTTCATCATTGTCAAAACTGAGGAATCGCTCCGTCATGACCTGAATTTCGATGGTCTTGCCACCGGGAATGGTGATGACTTCATTTGATGATATGGTATAATCCTCATCATTTTCCATATCATAAGGATCAAGGGCGAGAATAGTCACAACTTCCCCCGATTTTGCAGCCTCTATGGCCCTTTTAAGCTCAGATGTGCTTCTGACATAGATCAGTGTGTCATTTGCGGGATCACCGATCATACCGTTGATATCCTCTTCGGTCTTTTCTTCGGTATCTTCTTCATCCTCTGCAAAAGTCTCAGCTCCACCGACTTCCTCAGATACAACCTCATCGGTGATGACATCCTCCTCAGCGATGACATCCTCCTCACAACCCGATATCTCCACGGCCTCGGAAACCTCTTCGGCTTCCACGGCAGTCTCGATCCTTGCGTCATCCTCCGTCAGCTCAGCTGCCGTCACGGGAACGGAAAAGTTCGCCACCACCATGGCTAAAGATAAAAGCCCGGCCAGAAATCTGCTTTGTCTTCTCATATAAACCTCCTTAACTATGATGCCAAAATACTGTAAAAAATACGTTTTGATACATGTGATTTTATTGACATATCGCGAAAAAAGATCAGGGCTCCTTCGGGATCCCTGATCTTTATTTTCAATCCTTGATTATCCTTCTGCAGGTGATGGGCGTACGGTATCTTACATTGCTGATCTTGATGCCGCTCCTTGGATTGGACGCATGGATGATCTGCCCGCCGCCAATATACATGGCCACATGATTGATATAGCTGCCCTTGCCGTAGAATACCAGGTCACCCGGCTTCAGGTCGTTCACAGTGATCTTTGTACCCACGGTAGCCTGAGACCTGGATACACGGGGCAGGGATATACCGTATTTTCTGTATATGCCCATGGTAAAGCCTGAGCAGTCGGTTCCCTTGGTCAGACTGGTGCCGCCCCAGACATACCTGTTGCCCAGGAACTGTTTAGCATAGTTGACCATGGAAACTCTCACGTCGGATACACCCTGGCCATACTTCAGTTCCTTCATGGTAACCGCTCTTTCAAGCTTCTTGGCCAGACTCACATAATCCTTTGAGATATAACCTTCATCATCGTCTATGGTTATCTTTACCCAGCCCTCCAGGTCCTCTGAGACCTCCAGTTCCTCTTCCATGGGCACCATGGTGATGACCGCCGACTCGGTAGTGGGCTGTTCCCTGACATAAAGCGTGGTAGTGGTGACCGTGGCCATGAGGGTGATGACTTCTTCGGCCTTTTTCCGTGCTTCGTCACCGGTATAAAGGAATTCCGTCTTAGACCAGCCGTTCACCTTTCCGGACTTGATATGGGACCATTCCCCCTCCTGTTCCAGGATCTCACAGCCCGCGTTCTTGGGCATCTTTCCTACCAGTTCCGCATCCTCTCCCGGTTTCTCCCTGACGTTCAGCCAGTTGTCCACCTTCGCTATTCCCAGATTCACATAGCCGGCTATGGTACCGTCATCCACGGCGGTTCCCTCAACCAGAGCGAGAGCTTCCCTCCGGTGAAGCTCTTCATCGGATATGACGGCGCCCTCAGGTATCTTTTCCACCACGCCCTCTATCTCATCCATGGTCTGCTGTGCCGTCACATGCTGCTCATTTACAGCCTCTCCGGCCACATCTCCCAAAATGTCATCCCCGGCAAAAAGCGCCTCATCCGTGTCCAGCACCGCGCCGGCGCCGGCAGAGATCATAAGGTGACATCTGGCATAAGCGTTATTCGGTTTTAATACAAGTAACAGCACCGTCATAAAAAACAGCACTGTTCCCGTTACATATCTTGATCTCATTCCTCAGCCTGTATCTTCTTCTTCAGGTTATGGACCGCTATCTGTTCTTCCTCATCAAGAGTGGCTATGGCTATATTCATGGCGTGATCCCCCACCCGTTCCAGGCCCGACACGATATCGGAAAAGATCATGCCCGCCTCTGGGGTACATTCGTTTCTGGCCAGCCTTTCCACATGGGCGTTCTGAAGCTGGCGTTCCTTTCTGTCTATGGCTTCCTCCAGCCTGACTATGTCTTCCAGCTTTGAGTCATCACCGGTGGAGAACATATGCATGGAATAATTCAGGATGTCGTTCACCATATCCAGTATCTCTCCCAGCTCCCTCTGTGCCTGGGGCGAGATGTTTATATTCTGCTCTTTTCGCATTACGGCGCTGTCGGCTATGTTTTCCGCGTGATCACCGATCCTCTCTATATCATTGGCTACATGGAAAAGATTGCCGATGCTCTTTGTATCCTCCACGGGAAGTCCCGTCTGGTTTATCTTTACCAGATAGTCGGTGATGGCGTGATTCAGGAAGTCTATGTTTTTCTCCACGGCATAGGCCTCCTCTATATCATCCTGGTCCAGAGTGATGAGGGCGTTCATGGAACGGTTCAGGTTCTCACAGGCCAGGGCTCCCATACGGTCCAGCTCCTTGGATGCCTCCACCACCGCGGTGGCAGGTGAAAACATATTTTTTGCACCGATGTACTGAAGCTGGTATGTGGCTCTGTATCCCACGGAATCGTCCTCGCCGGGCACCAGCAGATAGGTCAGGTCCACTATCTTGTCGGAGAAGGGCAAAAGCAGCATGACCTGCACCACCTTAAAGGCGAGATGGGCATTTGCCACCACGCGCCCGGGATTTGCGGAGAAGCTCCACAGAATGTTCAGGACCTGGTCCATGAAAAGAGCCAGGATGATGCACATTATCACGGTTCCTATTATGTTGAACAGAAGGTGGATCAGGGCCGTCCTCTTTGCATCCTTCCTGCCGGTGAAGCCCGCAAGCATGGCGGAAGCACAGGCACCGATATTGCAACCCAGTATCATGAACATACAGATGTTAAGCTCCAGAAGCCCCTGATTGGCCATCAGCAATATGATGGCTACGGTCACCGATGATGACTGGACCAGCGCTGTCAGCGCAGTTCCCAGTATAAGCGCCATCACAGGGCTTGACAGGGATGAGAGCATATCGATCACTGTCTTCGAATCCTTTATACAGCCCATGGCGGAACTCATCATGGAAAGACCGAGAAACAGTATACCGAAGCCCGCAAGGACCTCAGCCCATTTCTTAACCGTATTGTTTTTTACCGCGGTCATGGTGATGACTCCCACAAAGAGAAACAGGGGAGCATATTTTGAAAGATTAAAGGATACCAGCTGTGCAGTCACGGTGGTACCTATATTCGCGCCGAAGATAGGACCTGCCGCCTGATACAGGGTCATGAGCCCGGAGTTGACAAAGGTCACTATCAGCACCGTACATGCCGAAGATGACTGAACGATGGCGGTAAAGATCACACCCACCAGCATACCCACAAAACGGTTTTTGGTAAAAACCTCCAGAATACCGCGGAGCTTTGCGCCCGCAGCTTTTTCTATACCCTCGCTCATGAGACTCATTCCGAAGAGGAAAAGTCCCAGACCGCCCGCCATGTCCAATAATGTGGTCAGTTCCATATTCACCTGCCTTAATAGAATAACTGAGTTAAGCCTGACTTCGATCCAGCTCGGCCTCTATATACGCCGAAAGGGAATTGATAACATCGTGGGAAGTTCCCTTCATGGTACAGCCGGCTGCCTTGACATGGCCTCCGCCGCCGTATACCAGCGCTATCTTGGAAACATCCACACTATCGTCCGATCTCATGCTCACCTTATAGGTCATATCATCCATCTCATACAAAAGTATGGCGCAGCTCACTCCCTTTGTCAGGAGCAGCTGGTTCACTATGCCGTCCAGATCCTTGGGGAGCGCATCGTAAAACTTAAGCATCCGCTTTGTCACCACGGTGAAGATCGCCCTGTTTTCCAGAAATCTCACACTCTCCACCAGGGCTCTGCCCAGCAGCTGGTTCTGGACATAGGTCTTCTCGTAGAAGCTTCTGTCCACCACATAAGTAAAATCAAAATCAAATTCGATGAGCCTTGCCACCGCCTTTAAGGTAGCCGGTGAAGTACAGGAGTACTTCAGCACCCCCGTATCGGAGATTATGGCGCTGTAAAGACAGACCGCGATATCCTCATCCAGTTCCTCATCCGGTATGAGACGAAAGACCAGCTCTCCGGTGGAACTGGCATCCCCGTCGATAAACCTGTAGGTACCAAAGCCCTGATTGGACACATGGTGGTCTATGCACACCGTCACCGCCGCCTTTTCATAATACTTCCCGGCGTTGCCGTACCTGTCCACGGTGGATGAATCCAGCCCGAAAAAAACGTCGTAGGGCTGTCTGCGGCCAAAGACCGAATCCACCTCATCATAGCCCTTGAGATAGGAATACCTGGGGCCCAGCTTATCCAGGAATATCTCTACCTTCACGTCCTTCGCCACGATCTTTTTTATGTAATTGTATAGCGCCAGGGTGGAACCTATACAGTCACCGTCGGGCCTTTCATGTCCCGAGATGGCTATGGTCTTCGCATCCTTGACGATCTCTTTTATATCTATGCTCATATTCCGCTCCGCTCAGGATGACAATGGCGACGTCCCCTCCCCTGCGGGATTGTTTCTGATCAGCTCCATCTCATCCTCAATGCGCTTATTCATCGTCACTCCGTATTCTATGGAATGATCCGCAAAAAAAGTGATATGGGGAGTGATCCGCAGATTCAGGCTGTCCGCCAGGCAGTGCCTGATAAAGCCCTCCGCCTTTTTAAGCGCACCCACGGTCTCCTCCACGGAAATGTTTTTGTCCATGGAAGAAATATATGCCTTGCAGGTCTTGAGATCGGGAGCCACTTCCACATGTGTGACGGAGGTGAGCATCCCCACTCTGGGATCCTTTACCTCGTCACGGATTATCTTGGACAGCTCCTTTTGCACTTCGCTGCTCACTCTTATATTTTTGATGCTGTTTTTTCTCATTTAACCAATACTTAATTATTTTGCTATGCCATATCTATCAAGATTCTTCGCACTATGTAGCCTGTCACCTGGGGACTTCCACCATCTTGTACGCCTCGACGATATCCAGCTCTTCCATCTCACCGAAGCCTTCAAATACGAGACCGCACTCAAAGCCGGCCTTGACTTCCTTCACATCGTCCTTAAATCTCTTGAGGGATGCCAGGTCGCCCTCAAAGATCTGCTCTCCCTGCCTTGAGATGCGGACTTTGCAGCCCCTCTCAAAGGTACCGTCAAGCACATAGGCACCGGCGATGTTTCCCACACCCGAGGCCTTGAAGATCTGACGCACCTCCGCATGACCCAAAACCTTTTCCTCGAAGACGGGATCCAGCATACCCTTCATGGCAGCCTCCACATCCTCGATGGCCTGATAGATCACCTTGTAAAGTCTTACGTCCACGCCTTCGGACTCCGCTGTATTCTTGGCGGTGGCATCGGGACGTACGTTGAAGCCTATGATTATGGCATTTGAAGCCGAAGCAAGGATCACGTCGGATTCGTTTATGGCACCTACGCCCGAATGGATCACCTTTACCACCACTTCCTCGTTTGAAAGCTTTAACAGTGAGGTCTTTACAGCCTCCACGGAACCCTGAACGTCCGCCTTCACGATGATATTCAGTTCCTTGAGATTGCCCTCCTTTATCTGGGAGAAGACATCGTCAAGGGACATGCGCAGCTTGGTATCCTCAAGCAGCTTCAGACGGTTCTGCTCGATAAAGGTGTCTGCAAAATTCTTTGCATCCTTATCATTTGCGTGGCAGATGAATACCTCACCTGCATTGGGCACATCATTGAGACCCAGGATCTCCACGGGAATGGAAGGACCTGCCTCCTTAACCCTGTTGCCCTTGTCATCCAGCATGGCACGGACCTTTCCGTGGGTAGCACCCGCAGCGATGAAATCTCCCACCTTGAGAGTACCCTTCTGTACCAGCACCGTAGCCACGGGGCCGCGGCCCTTGTCCAGCTGGGCCTCGATCACCAGACCTCTGGCCTTTCTCTTGGGATTGGCCTTGAGCTCCAATATGTCGGCTGTGAGGGTGACCATTTCCAGCAGTTCCTTTATACCCTGTCCCGTCTTTGCTGATACGGGGGCAAAGACCGTGCTTCCGCCCCAGTCCTCGGGGATCAGCTCATACTCCGAGAGTTCCTGTTTTACCCTCTCTATATTTGAATTGGGCTTATCTATCTTGTTTACCGCAACTATTATCTCTATGCCTGCTGCCTTTGCATGATTTATGGCCTCCACAGTCTGGGGCATCACGCCGTCGTCCGCAGCCACCACCAGGATGGCGATATCGGTGGAATTGGCACCGCGCATACGCATGGCGGTAAAGGCCTCATGTCCGGGGGTATCCAGGAAGGTGATGGCGTTTCCGTTTATATCCACCGTATAAGCACCGATGTGCTGGGTGATGCCGCCGGCCTCCCTGTCAGTGACATTGGCATGTCTGATGGCATCCAGGAGCGAGGTTTTACCATGGTCTACGTGACCCATTACACAGACTACGGGAGGACGCTTCTTAAGGAGTTTTTCATCCTCTTCTTCCTCTTTGAGGAGCTCTGCGATCACATCCACCTTTTCTTCCATCTCACAGATGATGTCATATTCGATGGCGATATTCTCGGCGTCCTCATAGCTCAGCTCCGAATTCAGGGTAGCCATCTTGCCTTCCAGAAGCATCTTCTTAAGTATCTGGGCGGGCTGTATCTTCATCTTATCCGCCAGATCCCTGATGGTTATCTTCTCGGGAAGGGTGATCACCTTGATCTTTTCCTCTTCCTCCTGTACCTTCTCGGGCTTATGGAAGCCATGGGGATTGAACTTCTTGGACTTAAGCTGTTCCTCATCCCTCTCTATATCCCTGCGACGGTCTCCCTTTCGTCTGTCCCGTCCTTTTTGCTGTTCTTTGGCACCCGGCCCTGCAATAAACGTCTTATTTGAAGCCTTGGATCTATCTGCCTTCCCTCCATTTCTTCCCGGACCCTGAGAACGATTGTCACCGCCGCGATTATAAGGGCTGTTAGACGAAAAACTGATTGAACTCTTCTGAGAACCTTCTCTCGATCCGCTTGCATTTATACGTCCTCCCTGTGACCTGTTTCTTTCATTGGTATTGATATTGGGTCTGGGACTCTCTGTTCTGGGAGTCTCATGTCTTATTATCTTTATCTGGGGAGCGGGATCGGATATCCTGGTGATACCGCCTGCCCTGTTTATCTGCCTGTTGTCCGCAGGCTTCTTTTCAGGTTCTTTGTTTTCCCGGGCCTTGTTATCCTGAGGCTTTGAAGGCTTCTTCTCACCCAGCTTCTCCTGAAGGATGGCTCTCACGTCAACATTGCTCTTTTCCCTGTTGACAGCCTTTCCCTCAACGGGAGCCTTTGGCTTTTGTGCCTGAACCTGGGGAGTACTCTTTACATCCTTTTCGCTCTTCTGCGTCTGATCCAGCTTTACTTCCTTTGCGGCCTTTACATCCTCCCCGCTCTTTGCGGGCTGTGCATTCTTTATGCTCTCTTCCTTTTTTTCCGCACTCTGGGGCTGGGGCTTTGCACTCTCTTCCGGCTTTACAGGCGCCTTCTTGGGGGCCGGCGTGCTGATGCCCAGACTCTTGTTGAAGATATCCCTCACGTTCTGGGAAGAAACGGAAGACTTCTGGGGCTGGGGCTTGTCATTCTTTCTCACCCTGTCTCCTGCCACGCTCACGCTCTTGTTGGAAGAAATATTTTTGCTGACGGCACTTCCGCTCATCTGGATCTTGCTCTTGGTACCTGCAGCCACAGGCTTCTTTGCATCAGCCCCCTTCTTTTCCCCGCTCACAGCCGCCTTTACGGGCTTAGCCTGAGCCTGAGCTTCGGGCTTTGCCTGTGCTTTGGCCTCTGCGGCTTTTGCCTGCTTTGCACCGGACTTTGTCTCAGACTTCTTTTCGTCCTCTTTCTTTTCTGCCTTGGGCTTATCGTCGGACTTTTTACCGGCTTTTGCTCCAAAATGCTTTCTGACCATGGCAGCCTGATCATCATCTATATTCGATGAAGCTGTCTTAGATATTCCTTTTTCGGCAAGGAAGGCGATAATCTCCTTGTTTTCCACACCCAGTTCAGGTGAAAGTTCTCTAATTCTTATTGCCATTTATTCCTTTACCTCCATACTGTTTAATATACTCACTGCAAACCCCGCATCGTTGACGGTCAGCACCACTCTGGCCTGCTTGCCGATCTGGTGTCCCAGGCTCTCGGCATCCCCATACTCAAGACAGCTGATCTGCCTGAATCTGCAGGCGTCACGGAACTTCTTTTTTGTGTTGTCGGAAGCGTCCCCTGCCAGTATCACCAGCTGTGCCTTCCCGCTCTTTATGCTCTTTTCGGCGCCAAAGCTGCCGGCGGATATCCTTCCGGCCTTTGCAGCCATGGACAGGATCTGCATGACCTTATCTCTCATCTTTTGTTACTCTGTACAGGCTTATTCCCCATCAGCGGATGCGGCTTCATCCAAAGCCTCTTCATCCTCAGGTGCTGCTTCATCATCAACAGCCTCATCTACGGATATTTCTTCATCGCTGTACTCACCCTCGTCTGCCGGGATATCCTCGTTTACTTCCTCATATCCGTCAACTGCATCATACTCTTCTTCGGAATACTCCTCATCTATGTCCAGAGTATCATCCACCAGCTCACCGTTCTCATCATAGTAATCCTCAAGTCTGAAGCCGGGAGTATTTATGGCCTCGGACTCTGACTTGATATCGATCTTGAATCCGGTAAGGCGGGCTGCCAGTCTCGCATTCTGTCCCTCCTTGCCGATGGCCAGTGAAAGCTGGTTATCGGGCACGGTAACCTTTGCGGTCTTGGCTTCGCCGTCGGTGATGACAAGGATAACCTTTGAAGGTGAAAGTGCATTCTCGATAAGGATCGCAGGATTCTCATCCCAGTTCACTATATCGATCTTTTCGCCGCGAAGCTCATCGACTATGGCGTTTACCCTCTCTCCGTTCAGGCCTACGCAGGCGCCCACGGGATCCACATCGGGATTGTTGGAATATACGGCGATCTTTGTCCTGGAGCCCACTTCACGGCTGATGGCCTTGATCTCCACCGTTCCGTCAGCCACCTCGGTAACTTCAGATTCAAAGAGACGCTTTACCAGATCCGGATGGGTACGGCTCACATAAATGCGGGAGCCCTTGATGGAATTCTTGGAGCTCTTCTGGTTCCTGGATCCGGAATCCTTTTCGGGGCTTGTCACCTCGGTCACGTAAACCTTGATCCTGTCGCCCTTGTTGAGACGCTCCCTGGGAACCATCTCCCTGTCCTTAAGGATGGCATCTGCCTTGCCGAGATTGATCAGGAGACCCATATTGATACGTCTCTGAACAACACCGGTGACGATCTGCTTTTCTTTCTGCTTGTAATACTCGTATATGATGTCTCTTTCTTTCTCTCTTATCTTCTGCTGAATAACGCTCTTTGCAGCTGCTGCCGCGATACGTCCCATATCCTTTATCTCTACCTGCACGGGAAGTATGTCGTCAAGCTTAGCATCGGGATCCCTGAGCTTTGCATCCTCAAGAGATATCTCCAGAACGGGATCGAAAACCTCTTCCACCACTTCCTTAAGAGAATATATCCTGTACTCTGCAGTCTCACGATCCACTTCTACCTTGACATTGGTATATTTGGCACTCTCGTTTGAAAATGCCTTTTTGGAAACCTCCGACTTTCCGTAATGATGCTGATACGCATTGGTAAGTGCGGTCTCAATGGTAGAGAAAATGATCTCTCTGGGGATATCCTTTTCTCTTTCAATGTACTCGATAGCATCCATCAGTTCGTTATTCATCTCTTCTCTCCTTTTGCAGATTTTTTGCAATTTATCCTAAAACTCAACAGCCAGTCTGATAACTGCGATTTCCTTCTTTGTAAAGACCAGTGTGTTCCCGGATCCGTCCTCCAGGGTTACGGTATCCTCATCCCAGTCCTTTAATACGCCGGAAAAATCCTTGCTCTTGCCCTTGTAGAAATCAAATTCCTTATTGCTGTAGGTCTTGACCTCCACCTTCTCACCCTTACTCCTGACAAAGTCCTTTTCCTTTTTCAGTACCCTGCCAAGTCCCGGAGAACTGACTTCCATAATGTAAGCGTCATCTATGAAATCTTCTTCATCCAGTTTGTCCGAAAAAATGCGGCTTACGGCTTCACAGTCGTCTATGGTTATGCCCCCCGGCTTATCTATATAGGAGCGGAGATACCAGTCGGATCCCTCCTTCACATATTCCACATCCACCAGTTCAAAGCCAAAGCCTTCAACTATGGGGGTGATCAGCGCTTCCGCCCTTTTTTCGATCTCTTCAGTTTTCATATATAACCTCAGTCCGTTCACGTATAAGGGAGTGAACTCTTGTCCACTCCCTTACCTTCAGCAACATATCGCGTCAAATTATACCACCGTGTACCAAGTTATGTCAAGCACTATACTCTCAAACCGGTTCCATGGGCTTTTCGATGATCAGCTGTTCTGACCTGAGGCCCCTTTGGCCGAAGCCATCACATGCCCCAGGAGCATAGCCGTAGTCACGCCGCCCACGCCTCCGGGAACCGGAGTTATGGCCTCCGCCAGGGGCGCCACAGCATCATAATCCACATCGCCGCACATCTTTCCGTCCACTACATTTATGCCCACGTCCATGATGATCTGCCCTTTTCTCACATGATCGGGACCTATCATCCGGGGCGAGCCGGCGGCCGCACAGACGATATCCGCCCTTTGGCACTCTGCCTTAAGATCCTCGGTCCCGGTATGGCAGATCGTGACAGTGGCATTTTCCTTAAGGAGCAGCATGGCCAGAGGCCTGCCCACCACCATGGAACGCCCCACCACGGTAACCCTCTTTCCCTTAAGGGGCACCTCATAGAACTTGAGCATCTCCACCACTGCCTCCGGCGTACAGGGGGGATAGCCCACCCCGTCCTGGGCAAAAACATGGGCCATATTGATATCGCTCATGCAGTCGGCGTCCTTTTTTGCACTGACAAGATTCCTGAGAGCGTCCTCGTCAAGGTGTTTTGGCAGCGGGCGGAACATGAGTATCCCATGGACCTTATCATCCCGATCCAGCCTGAGCAGAAGCTCCTTTACCTCTTCAAAAGAAACATCTCCCGGAAGTTCATGCACCATAACCTTGCAGTCGGCCGACTCAAAACGCTTTATTATCCCACGTTCATAAGCCAGATCGTCCTCTCTTTGGCCGACTCTGACAATGGCAAGAGCAGGGAATATCCCCCTGCTCTTAAGTTCGTTTGCTTCTTCCTTATATTTTTGTGTAAGCGACTCCACAACAGGCTTTGCACGAAATTCTCTCATTTTTCCCCCTTATCCCTTAAGTTCCAGCAGTATCTTATGATAAACCTTCTGACACCTGACCACCGTGTCATCCAGCATCTCATCCGCCGCCTTGTTCATCCTATCGGCTGTACTTCTGTCCTTCATCATCTTTGTATTGATATAGACATTCATCACAGCGCCCTCAATGGCAGCCCTGGCCAGAGTCGCAGCCACCGCCACATCTGAAACGGCAAGCCTCGAACCCTTTTCGGCCAGCTCCTCCAGCATGGGGACCAGCAGCACTATCTCCTTCATCAGGTTCAGGGGAGTATCGGCTGCATCCTTAAGAGCCTTTTCCAGGATCTCATCCCTTCCCGGCTCATCCTTTGGAATGGAATACGCCTTTGACAAAGGCTCAAAGGCCTCGGCATCTTTTTTTATGAATGCATACAGGCTTTCTCTTCTGATACAGGCCTGGGCAATGATCCTCTCTATATCCTCCTGATACTCGGCATACTTCTTTTTCCCGCTGGTGAGATTCCCCACCATGGAACAAAGGGCAGACGAAAGGGCCGCCACAAGGGCGCTGACACCGCCGCCGCCGGGCACGGGATCGGATGATGAAAGATCCAGAAGAAACTGTTCTGTGTTCATTGGTCTGTTTCCTTATACTTAATTACTTCTTTGCGTCGTTAGGCTTTACAAGGAAGAGTGACATGCAAAGAGCCACGACGTAGAGGGCCAGAGTCACATAGAGAACGGTCTGATAACCCACGGGGTTTACCTCATATATGTGGTCTGCGACTCCACCCGCTGCAATGGCAGCATCCTTGGTCTCATACATAACATTTTCAAAAAGATACATCGGGGTACCGAAATGCTTTACGATCCATGAAGCCATCTGGTTTCCCGACAATCCGGCAAAAGCCCAAGCTGAAAGGGTGATACCATGAATGGCGGAAATGCTGCTCATACCGTAATGATCGGAAAGCAGTGTGGGCACATTTGAAAAGCCTCCGCCGTAGCCTGCATTCACTACATAAACCAGGATGAGAGTAAGGACCGCAAGGGGCATATTGCCAAGTCCGTTCTTTATTCCGCCGGTCACAAGCACCAGAAGCGTAAATACGATCGAAAGGATGAAGATGAGCTTGTAAATGGTATTCCTGTCCTTCATGGAATCAGCCCAGGCCGAAAAGCCCAGTCTGCCGCCTGCGTTGAACACAGCGGATACGGTGGAAAGAATACCGGCTATGGCAGCAAATCCGAGACATTTGAAGATCATCTTCTCCTGGCTGATAAGTGCCAGACCGCAGGTGATATTTATATAGAACATAACCCAGATACCCACATAGTTGCTAAGGGGTCTTGTCTTAAGTACATCCATGATCTTTGGCTTGTCCTTATCATCCTGAGGCTCAACCCAGCCTGCAGGCTTTTTAAGGAGAAGGTGTCCCAGGAACATCATCACAAAATACACGCCGGCAAGTATCATGAACATCTTCCATATACCGCCCTCTCCCAGGCCGTCCAGCATGGAGGTCATGATAGGTGAGGCGATGGCCTTTGCCGCTCCGAATCCTGCAACCGCAAGTCCGGTAGCCAGACCTTTACGATCCTGGAACCAGAGCATCAGCGCCTTAACGGGAGAAAGATAACCTGTTCCGAGACCTACGCCCATGATGAAACCGTAGCATAAATATATTCCGATAAGTGCCACAGGACTGCCCTGATGGGTACCGCCGTATCGGATAAAGAAGCCTGTTCCGAACATACCCAGTGCAAAACAGATGGTGGCGATGAGCGAGGACTTATGGATGTCCTTTTCCACTATATTGCCAAGGAAAGCCGCACTCATACCCAGGAAAAATATGGCAAAAGAGAACGCCCACTCAGTGGCTCCCTTTGAAAAACCTATGTAATCCGCTATCTCCTGACTGAACAGGGACCAGCAATACACAGTACCTATGCTGCAGTGCAGAAGCAGCGCGGGTATCGCACCGCGGATCCATTTGTTTTCACGCCATCCTCCGGCATTCTTGTTATCAGACATCTTCCTTTTCCTCCTATGTAAACAATAGCTTATATCCGGTCTCTCCGAGCTTTTTCCGGAGAAACATAATTGGCTTCTGACCAAAAATCTTACTTATTCTATCAGACAGAACTATTGTTGTCAAACAATTATCAAGTAGTGCGGACTCACAGCTCCACAGTTACCTTGCCGGTAAAGTTGTTCATGCCTTCGATGACTGCCTTTCCGTCCTTGATCTCCAGCAATCTGAAATCCTTTTTGGAAAGCTTAAGCTCTTTTCCGTCTACGACCGCAGTCAGGCCGGACACCTTCGACTTTGCCTTATTTGTCTTTACCGTGAACTTCGTGGCCCTTTCCAGATCAGCCGGCTTTATCTCATAGGTAAAGGGATGTGCCTTCAGGTATTTGTTTATCACCTTTATATCGGACTTAAGCTTCTTCTTATCCTCCGCACTCACGCCTTTTTTGAGTTTGAGCTGCAGGATCACCGACGGAGTTTTATTCGGTTTGACGGGAACCACCTTGTTGTTCTTATCCTTTGCCGTGATCTGGGCAAATTTATCAAAATCACCCTTAATTAAGATCTCCACATCTGCTGTGGTGCCCTTACCCTGTTTTGAATACTTTGTCACATGCTTCGTACTGTTATAGGATACAGAGCGTACCATTACCACATTCATGGAAATGCTGCTGCCTTCCGCCTTTACATCGATAACATTGTAAACCGATGATATGGGGATAATGAGTGAATTTTTATCTGTAACCTCATTCTTTCCCTCGGCATCCGAATATATCTTTCCGGTTTTTTCATCTTCCCAATACTCTTTGGTTCCGTCCTTTTCCATGGTGGGCGTCACCTCAGCATGATGAGTCAGCACCGGCTTTATGGGCTCATCGCCGCCACCGCCGCCTTTTCCGGGCTTTGAGGGCTCATCGGGATCCTTTTCGACAATAAATTTAATAACTGAATAATATTCCGGTTTGACGGCTTCACTGCCAAGCAGCTTGCGGGCACCCTCACTCAGCGTCATGTCGGTATTCTTTTTTAGACTCCCATTGGGAAGAAGCTTTATGACAGACTTATTTCCATCGAAAGAAGACTCCAGATCATTGGTACCGTCCTTATCGATATCCGTCTTAAGCGCCCAATAATCACCGCTGATCTTTATATCCCCGGCATTGGCTGCCGCCAGAACGGAGGCCGTTATCCTTCTTATCACATCTATATCCGTAAGAGTGACCGATCTGTCATCATTCGTAAAATCAAGCGTATATTCACCGAAATCGTAATTTGCCCCCACCTTTACAGTCAGGTCGCCGTAATAGGAAGCACCTGTCGCACCCGAAGATATCGCATTTTTTTCAAGCTCAAACATGCCTTCTCCCGAAGAAACGGAATTCAGTCTGAATACACCCCCCGGGCCCGGCAAAGGATATACTATATAAGTATTATCGCTTTTTACCACCCTTATGTCATATTTTTCGTCTTTGTCAAGATCGCACCTGAATTCGGTGCCGGTGTCATTCAAGGGATCACAGGTCACCGTCCGTCCGTCAAGGCCCTTAAGAGTATTATAAAATTCATCCGTTACAGTCAACCCGCCATCAGCCGAAACAAGGGACTCCTCGGTAAGATCGGCTGTATAGGCTGTGCGGTCGCAATGACAGGAAGGTCCGGCCAGCAATGCTTCAGAGGCCACCACCTGGCTTCCCTCCTCTTCCCCGGGCTCCATGATCTTCGTACCTCCTTCAGGTACCGTTCCTTTTTCAGGGCTTAATATATCCACATCAGGGTCTATGGTCAAAGTCTCCTGTGCCCAGACAGCCCCGGAATTAGCCGCTCCTTTCCCGCCTTTTGCTCTAACCAGACCGTCCTTTATCGTGATCGAGCCACCGGTACTATAACCGAACAGAGCTCTGCCGTTTTCAGCAGTGACATTAACTGCGCCTCCGTTTATGACTATACTGTTTGACACTATGCCTTCCGAATCACCGTTTGCATATGCCTCCACAGCCCCGCCATCCACGGTAAAGCTTTTTCCTGCCCATATTACGTCGGGATAGTTACTGGACGGATCCGTCAGAGTAGCATGTACGCACCCGCTCTTTACACTGACCGCTCCGTCTGCTTCTACGGAATAAAGGGCATTTGCACCCTCAGCCTTTGCATAAACCTCTTCACAGTCAAATACAAGATTAGCTCCGCCTGCATATATAGCCTTTTTTTTTCCTTCAAATTCAAGGGAAGTGCCCTTTAACGTAATGGTCGGTTCCAATGTGGTCGAAAATACATAAAGACCGTAATCAGCTTCGTTTGTAAATCCGCCTTCTCCATCGATCGTCAGATCAACAGCGCCTGAGACATAGAGCTGTGCTCCCTCATGTGTACCGTTGGGCTGGGCACCGTCTTTAAGCAGGAGGGTATTTTTCTCGGGATCATAACTTGCCTTTCCCTTTTTTGTGGGAAGGTTATCCATGATGCTGCTGGTTATCCTGGTGCTGCCGTACCATATGGGATATTCCTCTATCTCCGAAAGACTGTTCTTTTTATCGGTAAGTCCCGTAGTCTTAAAGTATATCGCATCGACCTCCGTTGCAGCAGATACCGTCTGCAAAGAGCCGACCCCCGGCAGGCCCGTGATCATCATGACAGCAGACATTAAAAAAGCTGATACCGATTTAAATATCCTCATATTATTCTTCATGTCAACCTCCTTAGGGCTTTGTGTGTATTCGTTGATCAAAGTACAACCGGCTACATTATATCACATTCTCCGTACAAAAAAAGTGTCTAAAAAAAATATATCAGACAAATAAAGAAATAATTTTAAAAAACACTTGACAAAGAACATTCCTTTTAATATTATAATACGGTGTCGTTCGCGAGATGACGCATATCATATTTCGGGGTGTGGCTCAGTTTGGCTAGAGCGCTACATTAGGGATGTAGAGGCCGCAAGTTCGAATCTTGTCACTCCGATAAAAGAAAAGGACCATGCAAGGCATGGTTCTTTTCTTTTACTGAATAATAAACTTCATCCTTGTGATCATTACTACATCCTTAATCAGGGATGTAGAGGCTGCAAAACCGTCCGGGGGACGGTTTTGGGGAGCGGTTTGCCGAGCTATGCGAGGCTGCGACCTGATAAGTTCGAATCTTGTCACTCCGTTCAAGGTTACGCTTAACAACGAAGGATCTGAACCGGTTGTTCGCGAACATGTTGATACCATGAGATGGGTTGCCCTTCGTGAGGACAAAGACGGCAACACTTTCGCCGCTGAATTTGAGATGACAAAGGTTAAATAATGAACTAAAGTACAAAGGGGTATACATCTATGAAAAAGTTAAATCCCTTGAGAAAGATCCATCTGCTCCTGATGATCGTCCTGCTCTTCTGCAGCGGTTTTTCCACTGTTGTTTTCTTCGGTGGCTTTGAATTTGCCGTTGCAGGCAAAGACAAGTTGGAAGTCATCTTAACCGGTTGTACCACCCTGACGGTAATGGTCATGCTTCTCACCGGAGTCGTCTATCTGATCGGCGGATACAAAAAAAACGCCGCTGTCTACTACAAGGTGTTTATCCTTTTGATGGTTCTTGTTACCCTTATCGATCTCATAACGAATATGGTCTGCGCTACGATGAACGTCCTTCTTATCATCAGATGCGCCCTTTTCGCCATCAAGATCATCTTTCTCCTGCTGCTGGCCTTCGGAAAAGACCTGGGACGGGAAAAGACCCGGATTATTCTCTATGTGATCATCGGTCTTGACATCGCAGGTATGATCGTGATGCTGATCATTATGTCCGGTACAGGGTTTGATTTCAAACTCATAGGTGTTATCGCAGCTCTGGTCGCAGATGTCACCCTGGGTCTGGCAATCCACGGCAAATATTCTGATAAGAAAAGCCGCGGAAGAATCTGACCTCTATTTGTGATCCTGTTATAATCGTCACGTAAACCATCAAAACTGCTAAAGATACCGGTACAACTGATTTTCAAAAACTGAAACACGGCCCACATGTTTTTCATGATGCTCTCGAGGGAGT
>JAEEGL010052474.1_pt1 | contig 40557 bp, 36 predicted proteins | sample 9134231 | NCBI WGS metagenome assembly JAEEGL01 (sample SAMN16246548, study PRJNA631951) | gut metagenome | biome: gut microbiome; feature: rumen; material: fiber-attached | host: Bos | place: Iran: Karaj | collected 2018-10
TAGCTTTGAATTTAGTATGAGGTGTAACAGTTCCAGGTTTAGCTAAAACTTGTCCACGTTCTACTTCTTCACGAGCGATACCACGTAATAATGCACCTGCATTGTCACCAGCTTCAGCGTAATCTAATGATTTACGGAACATTTCAATACCAGTAACAACAGTCTTCTTAGTATCTTTTAATCCAACGATTTCAACTTCGTCATTTAAGTTTAATCTACCACGTTCAACACGTCCAGTAACAACTGTACCACGTCCTGAAATAGTAAATACGTCTTCAATTGACATTAAGAATGGTTTATCAGTATCACGAACTGGTGAATCAATGTATGAATCAACAGCAGCCATAAGGTCTTTAATTGGTTGAACCCAATTTTCATCACCTTCAAGAGCTTTTAATGCAGATCCTCTAATGATTGGACATTCTGAATCGAATCCATATTCACCTAATAATTCACGAATTTCCATTTCAACTAAGTCTAATAATTCTGGATCATCAACTTGGTCACATTTGTTCATGAATACTACGATTTTAGGTACACCAACTTGGCGTGATAATAAGATGTGTTCACGAGTTTGTGCCATAGGTCCATCTGTAGCAGCAATAACTAAGATAGCACCATCCATTTGTGCAGCACCAGTAATCATGTTCTTAACATAGTCAGCATGTCCTGGGCAGTCTACGTGAGCATAATGACGTTTTTCAGTTTCATACTCAACGTGTGCAGTATTAATAGTAATACCACGTTCTCTTTCTTCTGGAGCTTTATCGATATCAGAATAAGCAACAAAGTTACCAAAATATTTTGTAATTGCAGCAGTTAATGTTGTTTTACCATGGTCAACGTGTCCAATAGTACCAATATTAACATGCTCTTTTGTACGGTCAAATTTTTCTCTTGCCATATTAATTTTCCTCCTTAAACAATATACTTATATTTTATCTAATGCTTGAACTATTTTCAAGTATTATTTTTAGTTAACGCTGTTTTTCTTAATGATTTCTTCAGCGATTGATTTTGGAACTTCTTCATAATGGTCTTTTTCCATTTGGAAGTTTCCACGACCTTGGGTATTACTTCTTAAATCAGTAGCATAACCAAACATTTCTGATAATGGTACCATTGCCATGATTCTTAAAGTATTACCAATAGATTCTTGACCAAGTGGTTTACCACGACGTGAAGTTAAGTCACCCATAACGTTACCCATGTATTCTTCTGGTACGTCAACAACTACCTTCATGATAGGTTCAAGAATAACTGGTTTACATTTATTCTTAGCTTCTTTTAATGCAAGTGAAGCAGCAACTTTATAAGCCATTTCTGATGAGTCTACATCATGGTAAGATCCATCGAATAATGTAGCTTTAACATCTACTACTGGATATCCAGCTAAGATACCACCTTGCATTGCTTCTTGTAAACCTTTATCAGTTACTGGAATATATTCACGAGGAACTACACCACCAACGATAGCATCGATAAATTCATATCCTTTACCAGGTTCATTTGGTTCAAATTTGATCCAAACATGTCCATATTGTCCACGTCCACCTGATTGTTTAATATATTTACCTTCACATTCAGCTGCAACTGTGATTGTTTCACGGTAAGCAACTTGTGGTTTACCTTTATTACATTCAACGTTGAATTCACGTTTTAAACGGTCAACGATAATGTCTAAATGAAGTTCGCCCATACCTGATAATACTGTTTGACCAGTTTCAACATCAGTTTTAACACGAAGTGTTGGGTCTTCTTCTACTAATTTTTGAATAGCTAATGCCATCTTGTCTTGATCATTTTTACTCTTTGGTTCAACTGCGATATCAATAACTGGTTCTGGGAATTCCATACCTTTCATGATACATGGATTCTTTTCATCACATAATGTATCAGCAGTAGTTGTATCTTTTAATCCAACTGCAGCAGCGATTTCACCAGCATATACATCAGTAATTTCTTTACGAGTATTTGCATGCATTTGTAAAATACGACCAATTCTTTCTTTTTCACCCTTAGTTGAGTTTAATACATAAGAACCACTAGTTAAGTGTCCAGAGTAAACTCTGAAGAATGATAAACGTCCAACAAATGGGTCAGTCATAATCTTGAATGCTAAAGCAGTAAATGGTTCAGAATCACTAGGATGTCTTAAAACGTCATTACCGTTTTTATCAGTACATTCAATAGCTTCAACATCAGTTGGTGCAGGTAAATAATCAATAACTGCATCAAGTAATGCTCTAGTACCTTTGTTTCCTAATGCATCAGCGCATAATACTGGGAAGAATTCTACAGCTAAAGTAGCTTTTCTAATAGCTTTCTTTAATAAATCTACAGTAATTTCTGCACCATCTAAGTAAGCCATCATTAAATCTTCATCAGAATCAGAAACAGCTTCAATTAAGATATTTCTGTATTCTTCAGCTTTTGCCTTCATATCATCAGGAATTGGCATTTCTTCAACTTTTTGTTGTTCAGTGCCATCATATTTAAATGCTTTCATTTCTACTAAATCAATGTAACCAACATATTCTGCTTCAGCACCAATTGGTAACATAATTGCAGCAGCGTTAGCACCTAAACGGTCTTTAATTGTTTTTAAACTGAAATAGAAATCAGCACCAAGTTTTTCCATTTTGTTAGCACAAATCATTCTTGGAACCTTGTATTCGTTTGCTTGTCTCCATACAGTTTCAGTTTGAGGTTCAACACCAGCTTGGGCATCGATTAATGCAACAGCACCATCTAATACACGTAATGATCTTTGAACTTCAATTGTAAAGTCTACGTGACCTGGAGTATCAATGATATTTAAACGGTATCCATTCCAATGACAAGTTGTAGCAGCAGATGTAATTGTAATACCACGTTCTTTTTCTTGATCCATCCAGTCCATTTGAGATTCACCTTCGTGAGTCTCACCAATTTTATGAGTAATACCAGTTAAGAATAAAATTCTTTCTGTTGTAGTAGTTTTACCAGCATCAATGTGAGCCATGATACCGATATTTCTTAATTTATCAATTGTAACATCTCTTGCCATATAAAACTCCTACCATCTGTAATGAGCAAATGCTTTATTAGCTTCAGCCATTTTGTGAGTATCTTCACGTTTTTTAACAGCTCCACCAACACCTTTTGCTGCATCCATTAATTCATTAGCTAAATTAATAGCCATTCCTTTACCATTTCTAAGTTTAGCATAGTTAACAATCCAACGTAATGCTAAAGCTTGACTTCTGTCATCACTAACTTCAATTGGTACTTGATAGTTAGATCCACCAACACGACGAGATTTAACTTCTAATGCTGGTTTAACGTTTTCTAATGCTTTTAAATATACTTCATATGGATCTTCATTAGTAGTATTTTTAATAATATCAAATGCATCAGTTAAAATCTTTTGTGCAGTACCTTTTTTACCATCGGTCATAATTTGGTTTACTAACTTAGTAACAACCTTTGAATTATACACTGGATCAGGTAATACATCTCTTTTAATTGCACGTCTTTTACGCATTATTATTCTCCTTCCTTATTTAATTCAAATTTTATTTAGGTTTCTTAGCACCATATTTACTACGGCCTTGTTTACGGTTAGCAACACCTTGAGTATCTAAAGTACCACGAATAATGTGATATCTAACACCGATTAAGTCTTTAACACGACCTCCACGAATTAATACAACGCTATGTTCTTGTAAGTTATGTCCTTCACCTGGAATGTAAGTATCTACTTCACGTCCATTAGATAATCTAACACGAGCATATTTTCTTAAAGCTGAGTTAGGCTTCTTAGGTGTACGAGTAGCAACACGTGTACAAACACCTCTTTTTTGTGGACTATTTTGATTAGTTTCCTTACGATCCTTGCTGTTGAATCCAACATTTAAAACTGGACTTTTACTCTTACGAGTTTTATCTTTACGATTTTTTCTAACAAGTTGATTAATTGTTGGCATTATTTCACTCCCTCCATATACACACATCCTGGTGTATCAATTTTTCCATTAAATTAGGTTCTACCAGCGATAGAACCACATTTAAAATGCAAATATAATATATCAATAAATAATATGCATGTCAACAGTTTTTTATTATTTTTTAACTATTTTTACATGTGAATATTTTTTTCATAATAACCACATAAATTACTCTTCTGTTAATTTTAATACAACGTCCTTTTGAATTTCGAATTCTCTAATTTCATGCTTTTTCATATCATATAAAATCGCATTAATTTGATCAATATCATCAATATGATCAATAATAAAATCAATGTATTCGTTTATAGCATCAATCGTTTCTTCGTCATACTTATCTTTTAAGAAATCAATTAAGACATCACCATAATATTTTTTACTATATAACATAATGTATAAAAAAGGATCATATTTAAATATAAAATTAGCAGCAGATTTTGTAAAATGCCCATTTTCTTGAACAAGAGCGTTTTTTAAATAATCAACTTTTTCAGAATTTTCTATGTCTGATAAATACTTACATTCGTCACGTAGTTTTTTCCAATTAAATTTATTATATCCACTAACCATCGTTCCAACATATAAACCATAAAAGTTAGAATATGGTCCAGTACTTACTTCCATATAACCAAATCTATTGTTAGCAAAAATTAAGTAATCATTAAAAAACTCTTTAAATAATTTTGGATTATAAACAATACATTCGTTATAAGCAATACAATTTTCTACATTTAATCTTTTCATAAGTTCACCCCTAAATGCAAAACATATACTACACTATAATTACCTTTTTTTCAACAAAAAAGATTATATCGCTATAATCTTATTTTCCATCATCTTTAAATACTAATCTTCTTTATTCAAACTCTTTTCATGTCTTTTTATTAAATCTCTTAATTTTATAAAATGATGATTAACTCCGGACTTAGAAATCTTATAATCCGTTTCTAAAGAGATAATATCTGCTAATTCTTGATAACTACTCTCCGGATATTTCTTACGATAATCCATAACTACCTTCGTTTTTTCATCCAATAAATCAATTAAATCATTTTCTTCTAAATAAATGATATCATCTAATTGTTTTAAACCATTTTGCGTAGTTTTTTCTTGATTAGCTAACTCACAATTATTTAAACGATTAACCATATTTTTATGGTCACGATAAATTCTGATGTCTTCATAATAAAATAAACTGTTCGTAACTTTAATTAACTTTAAAAAGTCACTAATCATTTCTGCACTTTTAATATAAACCATATATTTATTAGTACGTTTAATTATTTTAGATAAAATATTATATTCTTTTAATAAACCCGTAATTATCATGGCTTCTTTTTTCATTGGTAATAAAAATTCTAAGTGATAACTACCTTTTTTCGGATCATTAATACTCCCACATGCTAAGAAAGTACCCATTAAATAAGCAATTTTTTCTTCATCACTATCTAAATTAGTAGTATTTAAAGTATTAATAATATCTTGGTTCTTTTCCATAATTTTAATAATATATAATTGTTTAATTCTAAATCTTTTTTGATTACGAACAATAATGGAAGGATTAACATTAAACAACTTTTTAACAAAGATATAAACTAATTTAGCAACTTTAGCATTTTCAATTGTAAAAGTAATCTCTTTTTTACTAATAGCAGCATCATATAAAAATAACGCTTTTAAAGTGGTTAATGCTTCTATCTTATTGAAATCATAAGCTACTATTTCTTCTTTAATCATCGTTGTAAAAGTCATATAACCACTCCTCTCTTTTCAAGAATAACATGTTTTATCTTGGTTGTAAAATTATATTTTAAATAGTATAATCAAATTAAGAATAGAGGTGTTTTAATGAGTCTTCGTTTAAAAGACAGTGTTCGTAAAAAATTATATATGATTATCGTTATTGCAATCTTAGCGTTTATTGGTCTGTTTTCAATTAAATCAATAGTAACAATGATTAAACAAAAAACTAATATTGAATACAAACTAGAACATCATGGTTATAGTACTAAAGAAATTAAAATCTTAAAAAGGAATTACAATAAAAAAGAATTAACTAAGTTATTAGATAAAGAAGCTGACAAAAATATCCCATTATTAATCGAAGAAAAATATTATATTGCTAAAAACTTAGATAAGTATTTAGATTATTTAAAAGCTAATCCAAACACTCCAGTATCTAAAGTTATTAGTTATATTAATACTCGCGCTAACGAAAAATGGTATACTGATCCAAAAGAAGCTGATCTTAGTAAAGGTAAACTTCTATTAGTTAATAAGTTTAATAAATTAAATGAAGATTACACCCCAGAATTAGTTAATGTATCAAATTGGTATGCTTATGGTGAAAATAAATTAACTCAAGAAGCTTATGAAGCATTTATTCAAATGTTTAATGGCGCTAAAGATAGTGGTACTAAGATTGTTGCGACATCTTGTTATCGTTCTTATGAAAATCAAAAAAGAATATATGATAAAGATGTTTACAAATATGGTGAAGAAATAGCTGACGAAAGTGTTGCTAAACCAGGTTTTTCCGAACATCAAACCGGACTTGCTATCGATTTATTAGAACCGGGTTATAACTTAAATAACTTCCATGAAAGTACCGCTTATAGTTGGTTACTAGATAATGCCCATAAATATGGCTTTATATTAAGATATCCAAGTGATAAAGAAGATATTACTGGATATAGTTATGAATCATGGCATTTTAGATATGTTGGTGTAGAAGTTGCTACCAAAATTCATAATGAAAACATTACTTACGATGAATATTATGCTTATTATTTAAATAAATAAAACCTCACTTCATTCTAGTGAGGTTTTTTATTCTTATTAATTAGCTTAGATAATATTGATTTCTCTTTTTGATGCATTTTAAAACGTACTTTAGCCATTTTATGTTCAATATCTAATTCAATTTTATCTATATAAAATTCACAATTATGTTCAAAGCAAAAGCCATTAGCAAGGGTTTCAATATAGTCCCTTTTATTATCAATTCCTTCAATATTAATATATAAACAATTACTCATTTGATTATAACCCATTCGATTACGGCCACCACCTTTAGCATAAAGTCGTTTAAGAACTGCAAAATCGCCAAAATCAAGAACATGGTTTTCATAAGTATTGCCTTGAGGTTGGGCTTTAATTGTAACATTAGAATTTGGATTACTTAAGTAAGCTCTTATATCATCACTAATAAATGGATCGGCGCTGATCATTAAAGCATCAACAACCGTATATTGATCTAATATAATTCCTACCGGTTGATCGACAATTAAAGCGGTATTATTTTCGCTCATAACATTAATAAACATTTCCGGATCATATATATTTTTAATTATATCAGTCACCCTTTGATATCGATCTTTAGGGAAACAAAAGCTAATCACAAACTTTTTCACACCAATCACCCTTTATTTGAGTAGATATTCTATCATATTTTTTAAAATTTGCAAGTCTAAGGCATAAAAAATCAACACAGTCGTGTTGATTTCATAATCATAATGGTGCTGAATGACTGAATTGAACAGTCCTCTAAAGCTTACCATGCTTTTGTTTTACCACTAAACTAAATCAGCATAAAAATGGTGCCGACTGCCGGATTTGAACCAGCGACCTATGCGTTACGAGGGCATTGCACTACCACTGTGCTAAGTCGGCAAGTACATTATTAATATACTTAAAAAACAGTTAATTTGCAATAAAAAAATCTATCATTCGATAGATTTTTAAGCTCCCGTTGAAGCAGCCATACCACCAGCAAGAAAAATCATTAATATAAATATAATGCCAACAATTATACCAATTACTAACATAATTAGGAACCAACATAAGAATGATCTTGAAAAGTTCTTTAAGTTTTCATTATTAGTACCACCTAATGCAAATACTAATAAGAAAATAAGACCAACTAGTGGAATTGAGAATAATAATTGATATCCAACATATCCCCAAGCCGAAATAGGTTTATACTTTGCTGGAAGGATATTTGCTTGAGGTTGTGGATTAGTATAAACTGGTTGTGGTTGAACCTGAGGTTGAACTTGTGGTTGTGGTTGAACTTGTGGTTGATTTTCGTTTTCCATATCTTTACTACCTTTCTTATTTTAAGAATAGCATATTATTTTTGGGTAGTAAATAAAAAAGAACTGATAAAAATCAGTTCTTTAAATATTTCATCTGGTGTCCTCGATAGGACTCGAACCTACCACCTAGAGTTTAGGAAACTCTTGCTCTATCCCGATGAGCTACGAGGACAAAAATAGTAACATATGTTACTATTTGTCTTATTCAAAATAATTTAATAACATTGCTGCTTTAACTTCTTTTACAGTTTTAGAAGCAACCGTTCTAGCTTCTGCGGTACCTTTCTTTAAAATATCCATGAAATAAGCATCATCATGCTTTAATAATTCTGCACGGCGTTCACGAATTGGCGTTAAAACTTCTTCTAAAATGTTATATAAGAACATTTTAATCTTAACATCACCTATTCCACCATGTTGATAAGCACTCTTTAATTCATCAAGATTTTTAAACTCTGGATAGTATTTTGCAAAATGTTCATCATTACAGAAACTATCTAAATAAGTAAATACAACGTTTCCTTCTACTTTTCCTGGATCTCCAATATTAATATGGTTTGGATCAGTATACATTTTCATTACTTGTTTTTTAACCGTCTCTGAATCATCTTTTAAATAAATGCAGTTACCTAAAGATTTACTCATCTTTGCCATACCATCAATACCTGGTAAACGGAAAGAAGATTCCGTCTCTGGTAAAACCGCTTCACATCTTCTTAAAACCTTACATTTATAAATAGAATTAAAGCGATCAACAATTTCATTAGCTTGTTCAATCATTGGTAATTGATCATCACCTACTGGTATAATATTAGCTTTAAATGCTGTAATATCAGCTGCTTGACTAATTGGATAACACATAAAACCAACTGGTAATGTTCCTTCAAAGTTACGTAACGCTAATTCAGTTTTAATTGTTGGATTTCTTTTCAAGCGATTGAAAGTAACAATATTCATATAATAAAAAGTTAATTCAGTTAATTCTGATACTTCAGATTGAATAAAAAATGTTACTTTTTCCGGATCAAGTCCACAAGACATATAGTCAATTAATACATTTAATAAATTTTCTTTTACTTTTTTAGGGTTATCAAAATTATCAGTTAACGCTTGACTATCAGCAATCATAATATACATTTTGTCATAATTACCTTCATCTTGCATTTTAACGCGGGTTCTTACTGACCCAACTAAATGACCTAGATGTAAATTTCCAGTAGGTCGATCTCCTGTTAATATAATATTTCCCATTTTATTCACCTCTTTTTGTTATTAGAATGGTTCAAATTTTGGTTTTGGTTCTTTTCCTAGTATAATTAGTTCTTCATCATCTTTTTCACCAATTTTATTTTCCAAATCCCACTCCTCGATAAGACTATTATAACAAGTTTTTGAGTACAAAAAAAGTATGTTATGAAGATAACATACATTTTTTTATTATATAATCCTAAAATCTAATTATTCTAATGGATTACCATTAGCGTCAGTAGAAATAGAACCACAAAGAATCATGATACCTTCAATGAATCCCCAAAGGCCACCACATCCACAAGTTACTAAAGTAACAACGATTTGGATGATACCTCTAGTAGTATTTCCTAAATAGAAATTATGGATTCCCCAAGCACCTAAGAAAATACCTAATAATCCAGCAGCCATTTTAGACTTTGCATTACCGTTTTCAGCCATGATTACACACTCCTTCTATAAAAAATATATCATATTTAATATGTAGTGTAAATAAAAAAAATAGTCAATTTTGTAAAATAAATGAAAAAAACTAATTATTGTTCATAATTAGTTTTTGGGCTTAAATTTTTCGCAACATTTTCTGAGCCAAAGCACATGACAATCCATTCATCAAATGGAACTTTTTTAACATGATAATTAGAATAAAAATCATCAGGTTGACTTATTTTATCCTTATTAGCAATGATGTTTAAAGCACTTACCGAAAGGGCGTTTAAATCATCTAATCTAATTGATGAAGTAAAAGAAACTTTAAATAAATCATCATAGGAAGGATTATATCCTAAATAATAACTTATTATTGAAATGGCATCGATACAACCACGATATAATTTTGATCCGTTAAATTCTTCGGCATCAAATCCAAGTGCATTTTGAAAATCACTTGGGAAGGTTTTTAAACCTTGAGAACCTTTTTTAGTCACAATTTGTTCCATTGTATTAATCGCATTTATTACATAATCGTGAACACTACCTGAATCTTGAAGTATATAATTTTCAAGAAGTAAACCTACCATTTTAATATATCCTAATAATTTCGTTTGTGTATTAACTTGAAAATCTTCCGCAACCGTATCATTTACCCTTAATTCACTTGAATTACCTTGATTAGTAGTAATAATTTCAATTTGATTAGATAACAATATTAATTGTCTTAATGTTAAATCTTGAAATGGATATGGTAAAGTTTTAGCTATTTCCAAATCCACTTTAGCTAATAACCCCTGTAATTTCTTTTGTTCCATAATAATCCCCCTAAAACATTCGCTATAATAACTTATTTAGAACTTAAAATCAAGGTCATTATATCTAATAACTGGGTTTTTAAGCATTTCTTTTTGTTCTTTAGTTAAATACTTCTTATTAACATAAGCTTTAAATAAGTAAGTATTTACCCATTCTGGTGATGCTGTGTAATAACCATTATTACCTTTTTTACTACCATAACTATTTTCTATTTTATATTTAGTTATTTCACCATCAACCATATTATAACCAGTGATAACCATAGCATGACAACTAGGTATTTCCACTGTTTTTAATATTTCATTACGACTTAAAGTTAAATCAATATCTAATAACTCACCATATTTTTTAAAAATATCTACAAACTTACCAGTATATACTGTAGGTGTTACAATTGAAGAATTATAAACTAATTCACCACCAATTAATTGACGATCGATAGCAGCTTTAAAATCTTCAGGACTTAAATTTAACATTCTAATATTAGGAGTACCAATAACACGGGCACTTCTAATTCCTTCATAAACATTATTGTATTCAAAACGTTCATCTTGATATGATGCTATTTCAACATAATCTTTAACTAAATCAACTTTAACATAATCTTTATAAAAAGAAACTGGTGTTAAATCTTTAATAATATGATATTTATTATTCTTATCAACATATTCATAATTAAACTTCTTTGGTGGAATTCCAAATAAATCTGTAACTATCTTTAAAGCATAATCAATATATTTATCTTTAAGTTTATCAACTTCTTTTGGATTCTTTTCTAATTCCAAATAGAACTTACGAGCTAATCGTGAAAGAATTGCTCTTGCTTCATTAGTATTAGTAGTTGCAAAAGAATCTGGGAATACAGTTTTTGGCACTACTCCATATTTCTTAATTAATTCTGCAAAGTTAAGTGCAAAACTACCATCACCGACAGCTATATCTAAGTAATAAACCATATTACGATCATAAGCATCTTTACCTTCATTATGTAATTCGATTAATCGATCTAATAAAGTATTAAAACGTTCTAACTTATCATAATAAGCTAAATAACTTATTGAGAATTCAAAGTTACTTAATTCGAGATTTTTAATTACTTCTTCTCTTAAAATATTAAAGCCAGCAAACATCCAGCAATAACCCGTAATTTGTTGATCAGTAATACCATGGGTTTTAAATTCATTACTGAATACATTATTATCGCCAGTACTAGCATCTTGAACTAAATCAACTAACTTAACTGTATGAAAAATTCTTCTTTTTACTTCATTATTATTTGCAATATACTCTTTTTGAAATTTTTCTATTTTTTTAACATCCAACATCTATTCCACCTCTTCTATTAATTTAGCGTGTAATACCACTCTTTTAGTATTATTACCAATACAACTTGATAAAGTTATTATTTGTTTTGTATTCGTTACATCAACATTGTAATTATATTTAGATCTTAATTTTAATTTTTTTATAAACTCTTGATAATCACCATCATTAAAACTAGTTTTTAAATAATAATCTTCTGTTTCAATCTCGTATACTGAAAAAACTTCATAAAGATAAGTACCATTTTCGGTAATTAAGGTTATTTTACCATTCCAGTCTTTTTTTAATACTGTTGGTAAGGTTCCAAACATCGAACCATCACGCATATTATGACCATAGACTATAACGTTTTTATCATTACCATCAAGCTTATTTCGATAATCTATAAAGATCCAACCAGCACGGTTTTTATTTTTATCAAAATTATGACTTAAATAATAGTCATTATTAGTTGTTTTTAAGGTTACATAGTCAATATTAGTACCATCAACGCTTAAATACCCAGCTACATCACTATTACGTTCTTTTAGGGCTTTAAAATCGATTTTATAAGCACTATCTTCCTCTTTGATTACTAACTTATTTATTTCCTTTTTTAATTTATTATTAGTATTAGTATCTACTTTCCACATCACAATATTAAATGATGCATAACCAATACCAATTAAAGATGCTACAAATAATAAAAGCGCCCCAATATTTTTAAGTTTTTTCATATTTCCATCACTAATTTAATTATACAATAAAAGACAAGAATGGTTAATTATTATCTTGTCTCTTTACACTGTTACTATAAATTAATTCATTATCATGCCATTCTCATTCAGTATAATCAACCCAGCTATTATTTTGTCGTTCAACCGCTAACTGCATTCCAAGAACTTCGTAATCTTGCTTTTTATCATCACTGTTTTTCCTTCTTTTCGCTGTTAGTTAATTATTCTAACATAAACTTTTTCAAAAAAAAAGTAGGATTTTTCATCCTACTTACTATTTAAATTATTTTTTTTAAGAAATAATCCCGTACTAATTAATCCAACAACACTTAATATTAAAATACCTACATATAATAGGACACTATCACCAGTTTTTGGATTATTAGTAGTAGTTGGTGCTACATCAGCAGCTTCCTCAACTACATTACCAACAACCGCATATTCACTTAAATGATCTAAAGTACCTTCTAAATATTCACCATTTACTTTAAATTCAATAGGTGTTTGTGTTTTGAAATTATCATTAGTATCTACATAAATGAACTTAAATGAATTATATTTTTTCATTTCATCAGTCATTTTAATTTTGATATTGAATGGTCCTTCATGAATTAAGAAACCATTTTCATCTTCAACCTCTATTTGAAGGAATGCTAATAAAGTTCCTTCACCTTTAACCGCATTATTTATGCCGTTAAACATAGCATCATACAAATCCTTAGGAATACCTAAATCATTTAAAGCAACATCATTTAATCCATAGAAGTCCATAATATTTAATTTAAAGGTATGTCCATTTTCTTCTTTAAAAGACACTGAGTTACCATTATCATCCGTAACCGCATAGTCTTTATCTTTTACTACTTCATGTTGTCCTGGATCTTGTGGTCCCTGATCAATTACTGGTGCATTACAAGCTGGAATAACAACATTACTTAATTTCTTTTCGTTTTCCCCAGCTTCATTTGATACCGTAATATTAATTATTGTTTCATTTTCATAACCTAAAACAAATTCAACACTATAACTACCATTATTTATTTCACCAGTTTTGAAACCAATGTCAGCATTATGGTCATCAAATAATGATACCGTAGCATCATGCCCAGTTTGAGAACCACTTACTGTTAAAACACAACTTTCGTTGTTAAAATTGGTATTTACATCAGCAGCACTAACGATCATTGGTGCTAGTAATAACAATGGAGTTAAATATAATAATTTTTTCATTATTCGCCACCTCCATTATCATTGTTAGGCGCCGGTTCCATTGGCGTTCTAATTTCTAACACTTTACCTTCCCCAATACCATAAGTTAATGATGGTATTTCATTCTCATTAATTTCACCATTTACTAAGAATAAAGCAATTTTCTTAATATTTTTAGCATCAGCATTTTCTTTATCAATTAAAACAATTTGATGCATTATTGCGGCATTATCAATAAATGAGAAATAATCTAATTGTTTAATTGGAATTTGATGTGAATTATCAAATCTAATATAATCACGATCAACTACTGTATTTAATGTTCTATTTCCAAAATAGTCATTGAAATGTTCAGCAGTAACATAACCTTCATTTAATACATCACTATTTAAATCAAATACTTTAGTACCTACAATCATACCAGTATTATCATAGAATAATGCTAAAGCATATGGTGTGAAGTTTTTATTACGTTCATATCCGTTTTCGGATTGATTCCAATTACCTAAACTAATTTCATCATCATTCATTGAATCAACTACCATAATTGAATTAAGTTGATCTTCAGAATTATCTTCAGTATAGAAAGCAGATAATACACCACGATATTGAACAGAATAGAATCTACCAGCATCACATGTATTATTGTTGTTTGCTTCTTGGCAATTTCTTCCATCAGCATCTACTTCAATAAGTTCACCGCTGAATGCAAAACGATTAATTTTTATTTTTACACTATCTTCAAAAATATTATTACCATTATTAGTTAATGTTAATTCAACTACCATTTCATTTTGATAGAAAGAACTAAATGTAATTTCTAATGTTCCAATATTTTCATCATAAGAAGCAGTATAACCATAACCAGATCCAGTAACATCATCAAATTCTAATACTGGTCCACAGTTATTTACTTTATTATCATTAATAATTTCATTTGGTACTTTATTATATAACGTTAATACTTTAGTACCATAGAATAATTCTTCAATTTCATCTTCTAAACTATATGGGTTAAATCCAATAGTTAAGTCTTGATCATTAAAATTATTAACGTCCCCTTCTCCATCAAATCCAGCATAATTTGGAACAAACACTTTTACATTATTATATCCAAATAATAAACTACCAATAGATAATTCTTTGAAGTCTTTATGAATTACAACATAACATGCTAATGCATCATCATCACAAGCAGTTGTAAATAAATTATCATTACGACCATCCGCAAAAGTTACTGCTTCAGCTCGCATTTCTTTAAATAAATCATAGTTATCTTGATTAAATTGGAAGATTAAAGCACCACCATTATTCATCATTGATTCTGGTAATACTAAATCACCATCCATATAATCTTCAACTAAAATTTGTGATTCACTATAGTTATTGGTATTAAATAAGCTTTGATTATCATATTGATTACCAGTGTAATTCATATATGAAATGTTAATTTTATCTTTTTTAGCATATTCAATATTAACTTCTACCTTATTTTGTTCAGTAGCATTTTCTGGAATAAAGAATTCATAGATATTATCATCATGGAAATCAGCCATAGATGAGAATGTCTTTTCTCTAAAGAATGCTCCTTGTTCTGAACCAGCAATGAATCCTAAAACTAGGTCAACATCGTTAAATTTAACAGTGAAGTTTTTAACATAGTACCCAGCCTCACTACTTAGGGTAATGCGAGCTATGTAATTACTCTTTTCTACTCCTGGACTAGTAAAAACATCATCCGGATTCAAATCACTAACGTTCAAATCGTAGTAGCCATGGCTCACCTCACCACTTTTTGTAACATTTATCAAGTCTTCAGGATGTTCAGTATTTAAAGCATAGACATGGAGAAACGTAATAAAACCTGCAACACCCAACAGAATAAATAAAAAATTCCTTATTTTCTTCTTCATATTACTCTCCTATTCTTACGATAATTATAACATGAATATATTAATGTCAATAAAAAAATAACAACAAAAAACACCTAGTATACACTAAGTGTCAAGTAAATAATTAATGTCTAATAAAACTATATAATCTTTGAACTAGAGTTACTTGTTTAGCACGGTCAATTAAAAATTCATCAGAATCATCAATTATTTCATCCAAATAAGGAATATCAGGAATTGGTCTATTCTTATCAGCTAAGATTTCTGCATATAATTTGGCATTTTCTAAAGATTTTAAGTTATTAGCTAAATAAGCATAACGTTTATCAGTCATTTTTTGAACTTCGCGATAATACATTAAATAAAACATTGAAAGCATCATTGATAAACGATCTAAGTTTCTAGATATAACAACTAATTCACCACGATAATCAATCATATATTCTTTTAATAGCATTGATATACACTCCGAACGAAATGGTTTATAATAGCAACCATCGATATCACAAAACATTATTTGTTGATCTTGATTAATTAAAATATTATCAAAAGATAGGTCTTGAAAGATAATTCCTTGATCATGAATATCTCTTAAAATTAAACTAGCCTTTTTAATAGCATTAAGCATATCTTTACTTTCAACAAAACGGGTTCTAGAAAAATAATCATTTAAACTAAGAGAATTATCAAAACGAGGCATTACATAGCCACGTAATTGATTTTCTTCTATAATTAAAGCCGTAGGCATTAAAACCCTATCTAATTTAATATCCTGCATCGCCATTAGCTTTTGATATAACATATTTTCATCAAAATTATCCATTTTTTTAAAAATTTTATAACATTGGTCATCAGAATGATAAATTGTACTTAATGTTCCTTGAAAGCGATTTGTTTTTAAAGAACTAAAATCAATATCTTTTATATTAATCTTTTCCATATTCCATAACCCCTTTGATTGCGGAATATATTAACACAATTATATAAAGATTGCAAACAATATAAAAAAGACCTAATGGTCTTAAAAATCTCAATGGTGGAGCAGAGGAGAATTGAACTCCTGTCCAAACTACATGATCATACAACGTTTACAAGTTTGACTAGAATTTAATCTTACTTATTAACCGGATCTAGTGCACCTATTAATAAGCTAGTTTAGATAAAAATTCATTATTTAACTCTAAACGATTAAATAATATAACCCTTGTGAATGATCCTCAGTAATTCCCCAAAGGTATAGGAATTAAAGAAGAGCTCCAAGCCTTATATTAGGCAAAAGAAGGAGCAAAAGCAATATTTCTATTGTCGTTTATATTTAAAAAATAGATTTAAAGTATCCCTACTACTTGTGGTCATATGTCACCATAGCCTGTCGAAACCAAGTCTGCCCCATATGTGTTTTAAATAATAGCATAAAAAAGGTAAATTTTCAATATTCCAAAAAACCAAGCCATGCATATTGACAAATTTGTGTAAATATGGTATATTTATGTCATCAGTTAAGTAAAGTAGGCTGACACATATTTACGACATATTGCTAACACTTGACAAAATGTCGTAAATGTGATATGATTAAGTTGTTAGTGAATAAGGGGTTTGGCTGACACGTGTATTATTAGTAAAAACTTGCGTCTTGACATCATTATATATATGTGTTATTATATCTCCCAAATTCACGAAGGGGGATTTTTTTATGAATAATATGGTTATTAAAACCGATGATGGCAAAAAACAAGCTAAAAAAGGCAGAATGTTCTGGAACGTTTTAGATATCACTGCTGCTGTTGGTGCAATTGCTATTGCATTAACAACAATTGGTGGTTGTGTAAGTAACCGTAACACTGTTACTACTGCTGGTGATGATAATAACGAACCAACAATTGAACAAACAACTGATAACATTACAACAACTGCAGATGTAACAGTTACAACTGATAATACAGTTACTGAAACAACTGTTGTTGAACCAGAAGTATCAATTGATGAATTAATCGCTGAAGAATTATCTAAATTTGATGGTGGTAATTCAACAATTTCCGCTGAAGATTATGAATTCATGTTAAATTATGTTAATGATAATCTTTATGAACCAATCGAAAATGATAATGTTGCAAATTCATTTGTTGCACCTGCCGTTCAATCATTAGTAATGCATGATATAACAAACTTTACAAATGGTGTTGATGACGGATCTTACTCAGTTGGAAACTTTAGTTTCAACAATTTAGTATTAGAAAACACTATTACTAAAGAAAAAGTTGCAGACCTAGAAGTTTTAAGAGCTGGTATGTTAGGTGAAGATCCAGAAGTACAAAAAGCATCTGCTAAGCAAGTATTATATATCTTACATCAAATTGCTAGACAAGTTACAAATACAAAAGAAACTATCTTAATTGATGGCCAAGAATATAATGGAGTTACAATTAACGGAACAACATTTGATAAATATTATCAAACAGAGTTCTATGAATTAAATGATGCATCTGATCAAGTATTATACTTAACAGATTTATACTCATTAACTCCACTTTGTAAAGCTATCTTAGGCGATAATGTTACACTTACAACTATTGTAAAAATTGATGGCCAAGAAGTTCCAGCAGATTTTACATTTGAAGATACATATAATGCAATCTACGTTGATGGTTGTGGTGAAACTGATGAAAACGGTATTGAAATGAATTTATATTCATCTGTAATCGATGAATCAGTAAAATCAAATAACAGATCACTTGAAAATAAAGGTTATAGTATTATTTTAAAATAATTTATAGGGGGTTATGAATATGGAAAACAAAAGAATTAATTGGATTAAAATTGGTATTGAAGTTTTAGCCGTATTTGTATTTATCTTATTATTAGTTTGGTTATTCCCATTTGGTAGTAAGAAAGATAACAAAGGTTCTAACTTTGGTGATAATTTTGATACATATCGTGAAAGTGCAAGAAAATATTACACTGAAAAGAATTTACCAGCTGATTCAGAAAAATTAACATTACAAGATTTAATTGATAAAAAAGCTGTAAAGAAATTATATGATAAAACTGGTAAATCATGTGACACTGAAAAGAGTTACACTAGAATTACAAAAATTACTGATAATGAATATCAATTAAGAATTGATTTAACTTGTGGTAATGAGTCTGATTATGTATTAGAAACTATTAAATTCGAAACTAAAAACGATGATAATAAAGATAATACAAACAACAATACTGCAAATAACAATTCAAATAATAACGGTTATAGCAATACAATTGCTAAAACTAAATTAACTCAATATAGATATTACAAAAAAGAAGTTATTAAAAATACAACTTATAAATGTGAAGATGGTTACATCTTAGATGGTAAGTACTGTGTTAAGGCTTCTAAGAATACAGCTAAAGCTACTGAAAAATATTCAGAAGAAAAAACTTTAACTATGGAAGCTACTAAAAACGTAGGTGGTACACAAACTATCTATGCTGACGTTATTGTTTCTAATGGTAACCCACAAGTTTATTGTGAAAAAGGTACATTAGGCGCTGATAATAAATGTCATTCAAAAGGTACAACTCAAATTGATGCTGAAGCAACAACAAGAACATGGTGTGATAATGGTGATACTCCAAGTGGTAACAAATGTATTCATTCATATGAAGACTCATATGCTGCTACTGAAACTAAATCATATAGTGATTGGAAATACAGTCATTCAATTGATGTAACATCACCAAAAGCAAGAAATGATAATACTGATTACGCTTTAAAAGGTACATATCTTAAAAATGAATGTACTACTTCAAGTACATGTATCAATTATGTAACTCATTATAAATATGATGTATACACAAGATCAATTATTACTAACTACAGTTGTCCAAACGGTGGAACTCAACGTAATGGTAGATGTTATATAGGTAAAACTAGTGAATATGATATTCATAGATCTACAGATTACTATTGTAAAGATGGTTCTACTCCAGTAAATAAAAAATGTACAATTACAACTGATATTCCTTATGATCCAGTTATTACTTATACAAAAGAATATAAATGTCCAGAAGGATATGATTCTATAGGATCAGGAACATCAATGGTATGTTATAAACAAGTAAAAGACAATGATACTTATTATTGTTCAGATGCTTCTTATACATTAGATACTAAAACAAATAAATGTTACAAGAAAGTTCCAAGAGAACTTATTGGATATGATTGTCCATCAGGATATACTTTAAATGGTACTATGTGTTATGGTAACGCTGAAAGAATTCCTGCAAAACCATGGACTATTTGTACAATCGTTACTTCTTATACATGGAATTCTAAAACTGTATTAGAAGGTTGGACAAGAACTGAAGGAACAAGAGTTATTGAAATATAATAACTCTTTTTTCATGCCATAAAAAAATTCTTAAAGATATTTCTTTAAGAATTCTCCAGTATATGACTCTTTAACTTTAGCAATTTCTTCTGGAGTTCCAGTAGCAACAATCTCGCCACCACCTGAACCACCATTAGGTCCTAAATCAATAATATAATCAGCTACTTTAATAACATCTAAATTATGTTCAATAACTATCACCGTATCACCATTATCAACAATACGATTTAAGATGTCTAATAATTTTTTAATATCATCTACATGTAATCCAGTAGTTGGTTCGTCTAGAATAAAGACACTCTTACCAGTAGGTTTCTTTTGTAATTCCTTGGCTAGTTTTACTCTTCCCGCTTCACCACCAGATAAAGTTGGAGCACTTTGACCTAATTCAACATAAGATAATCCAACATCCATCATTATTTGTAGTTTATTCTTAATCTTAGGAACGCTATCAAAGAATTCATAAGCTTCGCTGACACGCATTTTCAATACGTCAGCGATATTTTTATTCTTAAATTTAACTTCCAATGTTTCACGATTATATCTTGTTCCCTTACATACTTCACAAGGGACGTAAACATCCGGAAGGAAATTCATTTCAATTTTCTTAACTCCGTCCCCCCAACAAGCTTCACAACGTCCACCTTTAACATTGAATGAGAAACGGTCTTTACCATAACCACGCATCTTTGATTCTTTCATATTAGCATATAAATCACGAATATCATCAAATACACCAACATAAGTTGCCGGATTACTACGTGGCGTTCTACCAATTGGATCTTGTGTAATATGAACAACTTTATCGATATTATCTAATCCTCTAATTTCTTTACAATCACCAACAATGGTTTTAGAACCATAAACAGATTTAGCTAAAGCATTATATAAAATATCATTAACTAAAGTTGATTTACCGCTACCCGAAACACCGGTTATACATACAAATTTACCTAACGGGAACTTAACGTTAATATTCTTTAAGTTATGTTCTTTAGCACCTTTAACTTCTAAATATAAACCATTCCCCTTACGACGTTTTTTAGGCACTGGAATATTTAACTCGCCCGTTAAATATTTACCAGTTAAACTATTTTTATTTTTCATAACTTCTTCTGGGGTTCCACAAGCTATTAATTCACCACCAAAATCACCAGCTCCTGGTCCAATATCAACTAAATAATCACTAGCTAACATCGTATCAGTATCATGCTCAACAACAATTAAAGTATTACCTAAATCGCGCATTTCTTTTAATGAATTAATTAGTTTTTCATTATCTTTTTGATGTAATCCAATACTAGGTTCATCTAATACGTATAAAACCCCACTTAATTTACTACCAATTTGGGTTGCTAAACGAATACGTTGGGCTTCCCCACCTGATAAGGTTCCAGCACTACGATTAAGTGAAATATAACCTAAACCAACATTATTTAAGAACTCTAAACGATTAGATATTTCTTTTATTAATAAATTACTAATTTGCGTTTGTTCTTTATTTAATTTTAAGTTGTTAATAAATTCGTATAACTCACTAATACTCATACAAGTAAAATCATAAATATTCTTATTATTAATAAAGACATTTAAGATTTCTTCGCGTAATCTAGCACCATGACACACTGGACATACAGATTCAACCATAAATCCATCAATCCAGTCTCTAATCCATTGTCCAGTAGTTTCAATATAACGACGCTCTAAATTAGTAATTATTCCTTCAAAATAATCCGTTTTAGTTCTAGTATTACCATTCTTAGATACATAATTAAATTCTAGTGGTTCCGAAGAGCCATATAAAATATAATCTAATTTATCATGAGGAATATTTTTAATTGGAGCATCTAAATCAATGTTGTAATGTTCTGCTACCGTTTCAATCTCGGTTGTTAAAATATTTTGATCAACACTAAATGATTTAATAGCACCTTCACGAATAGATTTAGTTTTATCCGGAATTAATAAATCTTCACTAATGGTCTTTTTAACCCCTAGCCCATTACATTCCGGACATGCTCCGAATGGTGAATTAAAGGAAAACATTCTGGTTTCTAATTTAGCAATTGAGTAATTACACTTAATACAAGCATAATTCTCACTCATAAATACTTCTTCGCCACCAATGATATTAAATAAAACCATCCCATTAGCTAGTTTAGCAGCATTTTCGATTGATTCAAAGATACGGCTGCGTTCACTATCTTTAACAATAACACGGTCAACTACCACTTCAATAGTGTCTTTTTTGTTCTTTTCTAATTTAATATCTTCACTTAAATCAAAAACTTCACCATTAACACGAACTCTTGAATAACCTTTACTTCTTAAATCATCAATTACGCTTTGGTGAGTACCCTTCTCACCACGAACAATTGGTGCCATAATTTCAATCTTGGTACCTTCTTCATAATCCATAATTTTATTAGTCATTTCTTCAATACTTTGACTCTTAATTGGAATGTGGTGATTTTTACAATATGGCGTACCAATACGGGCAAATAAAAGGCGTAGATAATCATAAATTTCCGTTACGGTACCAACCGTACTACGGGGATTATTATTAGTACTTTTTTGATCAATAGAGATACTTGGACTTAATCCTTCAATAGAATCAACATCGGGTTTAGAAGTGCCACCTAAAAATTGACGTGCATAACTGGATAAACTTTCAACATATCTTCTTTGACCTTCAGCATAAATAGTATCGAATGCTAAAGAAGACTTACCACTTCCTGATACGCCTGTCATTACAATTAATTTATTTTTAGGTAACTCTAAATCAATATTTTTTAAATTATTTTCACGAGCACCTCTAATTATGATTTTATCCATAAATATCACCTAAACGCCCTTATTTTAACAAAAAAGAATCATTATTTCAATAATAGTATAGGAATAAATAACAATTACATACATAGATTTAAATGAGGTGATAAAATGAATCAAAATTACTACCCTAATTCCAGTTATTTAAATGATGGTGAACAAAGTTATATTGAAAATATCTTAAGATTAAATAAAGGAAAAATGGTTAATGCATACTTCTCTTTTCCCGATAGTGATGCCTGGCGTAATAAAATATTTACCGGAATCATTAAAGAAGCCGGTAAAGACCATTTAATTATTGAAAATCCTGAAACTAAAAAAGTATATATGATTTTATTAATCTACTTAAATTACGTTGAGTTTATGGATAATATTAACTATAAATACCCATATGTTAATAATAATTAATAAGCTATTCCCATCTTATTAATAATTTGCTATAATTATTAATAGTAGAGGTGCAGACAAATGGTAAAAGTCTTTATAATTGTAACAGTTATATTAATAGTTTTTGCATTAGTAATGTTATATATATCTAAATACAATTTAATGCAATATTTTATTACTAAAATTGATACTGCGGAAAGTATTATTGATGAAACTTTAAGAACTCGTTATGATTTATTAAATAAAATGTCTAAAATAATTAAAAGCAAGGTTAAATCAACGAAAGATTATTTTAAACAATATGAGAAAAAAGAGGAAAATATTTCAAATTTTGATTTTGATCGTCGTTTAACTGAATACTTAACATTATGTGAATCTGTCGTTCATGATCATACTGTATTAGAAAATAATAAAGATATTGAAATATTATTTAATGAACTTAAGAATAATGAAGAAAAATTAGTTGCTACTAAAAATTATTATAATCGTGAAACTACCGAATTAAATATTTTAGTTCGTCGTTTCCCAACCAATATCATTGCTAAAATTCATCGTATTAAGATTCATACTTACTTTGATGGTAAAGATTTAACTGATGATATTGTTGATGATTTTAAAATGTAAAAGCTATCAATTACTTGATAGCTTTTTTATTACCATTTTATTTGATAATCATAATCTTTTTCTAAATAATTATTAATTTTACTAAATGGTTTTGATCCAAAGAAACCACGATTAGCACTTAATGGCGATGGATGAACCGATTTAATTATATAATGAATCGGATTATTAATTAATTTTTCTTTAGATATGGCATAATTACCCCATAAAACAAATATTACGGGTGTTTTTCGTTCATTTAGTTTAGTTATAACCAAATCACTAAACTCTTGCCATCCAATGTCTTTATGGCTTCCTGGAGTATCTTTTGTAACAGTTAAAACTGCATTTAGTAATAACACTCCTTGATTAACCCAATCCGTTAAATCCGTTTTACTTCTTTCAATCCCAACATCATCTTTTAATTCTTTAAAAATATTACGTAATGATGGTGGCATTTTAATTCCTTCTCGAACAGAAAAAGCTAAACCATGAGCTTCGCCTTCACCATGGTAAGGATCCTGACCAATGATAACTACCTTAACATCTTCATACTTTAAACTATTTAAAGCATTAAAAATATTATGATATTCTGGGTAACATATGTTACTATTGTATAAATTATCAACTTTATGCATTAAGTTTTTATAAGCATTACTATTCAAGTAATCCTTTAATATTACATCCCAACCATTATTTAACACCATTACCACCTACTTATGATATGATTCATTATTAATAATTTTAAATGAACGATATATTTGTTCTAATAAAATACCACGAAATAAACCATGTGGATAAGTTAATTTTGAAAAACTTAATAACAAATCAGCGCGATTCTTAACACTATCATCTATTCCGGTTGATGACCCAATCACAAACGTTATTGTTGGATTAGTTATAAAAGTTTTATCAATTAATGTTGATAATTCCACAGAATCTATTTGTTTACCTTCTGGAGTACAAGCAATAACATAATCACGGTTATCAATGTATTTCATAATATTTATTGCTTCTTCAGTTAAATTATCGGTATCTTTTAATTCAATTATCTCGATTTTGTGATATTTATTAATTCTTTTTAAATAATCATTTATTAAATCATTTAAATAAGTTTCTTTTATTTTACCTAAACAAATTATTTTAATCATGATATACCTCAGTTATTTCATCTTTATTAGCACATACAAAGTTATCAAACATATTACCATACTCCTTAAAAACCGTTCTTACCGTTTCTAATGCAATGGCTTCCGTATTATTATGACGTGAAAGATGGGCTAAAACAACTTTTTTGGTGTTATCACCCACCATTTTTGCTAAATAAATTGATGCTTCCTTATTTGATAAATGCCCTTTAGGTCCCACAATGCGGGCTTTTAGATAATCCGGATAAGGGCCATTGATAATCATTTCAATGTCATGATTACTTTCAAAAATATAGTAATCTGCGTCTCTTAGGATGTTTAAATACTTTATATTCAAATAACCCGTATCTGTTATTTGAACAACCCTTTTACCTTCAATATTAAAGATAAAACCATGACTATCAACCGCATCATGTGATGTATTAATTAATTCTACCGAAAAATCATCAAATTTTAGAATACTATCATCTAAATAGGCAAAATTATCATAATAACGAATTGCTTCTAAATCATTTAACATATTTTCGGTAATATATACTGCTGGATTAATCTTTTTTAATAGCACTGGTAAACTTTCCGTATGATCTTTATGAGTATGTGAAAGAAAAATAAGGTCGATATCAGCAATATCGACACCTATTTCATTCAATTTACCAGTTAAGTATTTTGTATTACGACCAGCATCTAAAAGAATTTTATGATTATGAGTTTCAATATAAGTTGAATTCCCTTCAGAACCACTAGCTAAAACATATACTTTCATTATTGATACAACTTTCTAGGATCAAATGGTATGCCTCCTTGATATGGTCGTCCATTATAAGCACCAAAGTGTAAGTGCGTACCAGTACACATACTACCAGAACATCCCATTGATCCAACACGTGTTCCAGCCGCAACAGCTTGACCTTTATCTACTAAACGTACTGACAAGTGTGCATACATTGTATAGTATCCATTTTGATGATCAATGATAACAACATTACCACCAGTATTTTGCCAGTAAGATTCAGTAACAATACCAGCTCTAGCTGCATATATTGGTGATCCATAACCAGTACCACTAATATCAATACCTTCATGAATACGTCCACCACGATAACCATATGGACTAGTAATGATATATGGTGAATTAGTTGGCCATTTCCAATCACCAGTTAAATCAATATAAGTACCTTGATTAGATGATACATAATTATACTTACGACCACGCGTTGTTACTTCGGTAACTGGTGCACGTAACTCTACCGAATTAATGATGATAGCCTTTTGAATTTCACCATTAATCATATGTACTTTTTGGGTATTTCGAGTAATACCATTAACACCTTTTTGAGTAATTTCTTTATAAGAAGAATTCTTACTATAGTCATATTTTGTTTCTTTTGAATAATATACCGTATTATCTTCAACTAAAGTTAAGTCATAAGTTAATGATAATACTGGATTAATTAAGGCGATAGAAACTTGTTCACCTACTGCAAGTAGTGATGTTTCATCACGTAAATTTAAATCCGCATTAGCAATTAAGAATTCTTGACTATTTAACTTATTATCTTCAGCAATTGATGCAATCGTATCACCAACTTTAACAGTATACTTTTCAGCTTTAACATCATCACCAAATAATAAATAGTGAGTTAAGTCTTCAGTTTCAGTATAAATCTTATCCTTAACACTAATTAAAGTATCTTTAATCGTAATCGTTTCTTCAAAATATAAACTATCAATTATTTCACCAACATCAACTATTTCTGGTTGCGTATCATTCAAATAATTAATATATTCATCATAATTAATGAAGGCTTTAATAATATTTTTAATACTATCTTCAAATATCTTTTTATCTAAAACATTGATGATAATTTCTTCGTCGCCTTTTTTAATAGTTACTTTATAACCACGAACTGTGAAGTTATCACCATTCTTAATATTATTATATATCTCATCAGTAGTTACATAATTATCACTATAAGAAATATACTTGTTAACATTAAATCCCTTTGGAGGATATACTTTATCAACATTATATTCATTTTTAATTTCCTTTTGTTCTTTATCAATTAGTTTATATAAATCATCTTTGGATTCAATAAAACCTAACTCATTACCATCTAAGTATACTTTATAACCTGTTTTAGGAATTTTATATACTCCTTTGGTAAAACCACAAAAAGCAATTAAAACTAGTACAATTATAATTAATGTAAACGGCACTAATTTAGATTGTTTCATTATCTCACCCTTTATTCTTCAGTACTTGCATAATTTTTGAAATGACTTATATTTAATTCAAATAACAAGTCGATTTTACCAGTACTTCCTTTACGATGTTTAGCAATAATTAATTCAGCTGGAACAACTGATTCACGATCAAGTTGTCCTTTTGCTTGGAAGTAATCTTTACGATTAATAAATAATACAATATCCGCATCTTGTTCAATAGAACCAGATTCACGTAAATCGGCTAACATTGGCTCATTATTTTCACGTTTTTCAGCAGAACGAGAAAGTTGTGCTAACGCAATTACTGGAACTTTTAATTCCATTGCCATGGTTTTTAAACTACGTGAAATCTCTGATACTTCAACTTGTCTTGATTCAACACGTTTACCACCACTAGTTACTAATTGTAGGTAGTCGATAATAACTAATCCTAAACCTTGTTCAGTATTAGCTAAACGACGACATTTAGCACGAATTTCTTGAGCAGTAACACCAGCATTGTCTTCAATATAAATATTGGTTTCAGCAAGTTGTGACATTGCTTCATTATATCGTTTCCAATCATTTTGTTGCATTTGACCAGTTTGTAATTTATGTCCATCAATATTACCAACAGAACTAATCATACGATTAACTAATTGTTCAGCAGGCATTTCTAAGTTAAATACTGCAATTGCTTTGTTTGTAGTTCTACCAGCATGGGTTGCAATATTTAATGCAAATGCTGTTTTACCCATACCAGGACGAGCAGCAATAATAATTAATTCACCTGGATGGAACCCAGCAGTAGCATTATCTAGTTTATAAAAACCAGATTCAATACCCGTAATAGCACGATGATTATTAGCAAGTTCTTCTAATTGTTCTTGAGCTCTTCTTAACACTGTTGAAATTGATAAGAATTCTGATGCTTCTCTTGCTCTAACTACATTTAAAATTTGTTTTTCAGCACTATCAAGTAATTCCGTAACATTTTCTTCATCATCATAAGCATTCGTTACAATATTACTAGCCGTATTAATTAAATTACGAATAGTTGCTTTTTCTTTAACAATTTTAATATAAAAATCAATATTACTTGGTGTTGCAACACTATCAATAACTTCCGAAATATATTCAACTCCACCAACAGCATTTAATAATTTCTTTTTATCTAATTCTTCTTTTAATGTTGTTACATCAATAGGTACATTATTATCATATAAACTTTTAATTGCTTCAAAAATATATTTATTTGCATCACTATAAAACATGTCACTTGTTAATTCTTCACATACTTTTTCCAAAGCATCCTTCGTTAAAAAAGTAACACCTAATACACTCATTTCTGCTTCTAAGTTTTGAGGCATTTTTCTTACTGCCATATCAATCACCTATTTTTCTAACATTACTTTTAATTTAGCACACACTTTCTTATGTAGATTAATATCTACATTATGAACCCCTAGCGAATTAATTCCTTCATTTATATTAATTAATTTTTTATCAACATTAATATTTATTTTCTTTAACTCTTCGCATATTTGTTTTGAAGATATATTACCAAACACTTTATCATTAGCACCAGTCTTTACTTTAATCTTTAAAGTAATTGCTTCAATTTTCTTTTTAAGTGCTTCACATTCTTTGATAAACTCTTCTTCTTTTAATGCACGATCTTTTAATTCATTATCAAGAATTTCACTACTTTTTTTAGTATACATAACGGCAAGTTTATTTTTAATTAAGAAGTTATTAGCATAACCATCACTAACTTCAATAATGTCATCTTTCTTACCTTGCTTTTTGACATCTTGTAATAAAATAACTTTCATAACAACAACCTCCCAAAGCTAAAATTATTATATCATATTCAAACTTTAAAAAAAAGCAAAATAACGAACAATCTTGTTCGTTATTTCTTCATTTCAAAGATAATATCACGAAGTTCCATCGCACGTTCAAAATCCATTTTACGAGCAGCTTCCTTCATTTCTTCATATAATTCATCAATTAACTTAGTTTGTTCTTTCTTTGTTAACTTCTTATCATCGTTATCTGCTTTAACATTGTTACTAATAACCTCAGTAATCTTCTTATTAATCGTATGTGGTACAATTCCATGTTCCTGATTAAATGCTTCTTGGATAGTTCTTCTTCGTTTAGTTTCTTTAATGGCATAATCCATCGCATCACTAATCGTATCGGCATACATAATTACATGACCATTTTCATTACGAGCCGTACGTCCAATCGTTTGAATTAAACTGCGTCCACTTCTTAAGAAACCTTGCTTATCAGCATCTAAAATACAAATTAAACTAACTTCCGGAATATCAATTCCTTCACGTAATAAGTTAATACCAACAACACAATCGTATTTACCAACACGTAAATCATGTATAATTTGTAAACGCTCTAAGGTTTTAATCTCACTATGAAGATAAGCAACATTAATATTATGATCTTTTAAGTATGCTGTTAATTCTTCACTCATACGGATTGTTAAAGTTGTAATTAAAACCCGTTCGTTACGTTCTTTACGTATTAAAATTTGTTCAATAATATCATCGATTTGACCAAGAGTTGGTTTGACTTCAATCGTTGGATCAAGTAATCCCGTTGGTCTAATAACTTGTTCAATTGGTTTATTTACATGACTTAACTCATAATCCCCAGGAGTTGCTGATACATAAATAACTTGATTAATTTTATCTTCAAATTCCTCAAATTTTAATGGACGATTATCTAAAGCACTTGGTAATCTAAAGCCATAATCAACAAGGGTTTGTTTACGAGCACGGTCACCATTATACATTCCTCCAATTTGTGGAATAGTAACATGTGATTCATCAATAATTAGTAAGAAATCATCAGGGAAGAAATCAATTAAACAAGTTGGCGTTTCACCTTCCCCACGAAGTGCTAAATGACGAGAATAGTTTTCAACCCCATTACAGAATCCCGTTTCTCTTAACATCTCCAAATCATAATTAGTACGTTCTTTTAAACGTTGTGCTTCTAATAATTTATTTTCACTTTCAAGGACAGCTAAACGTTCTTTTAATTCTTCTTCAATACGGCGAATAGCTTCATTTAATTTATCTTTATCCGTAACAAAATGACTTGCTGGGAAAATAGTAATATTCTTAACATGATTAATTAAACTACCAGTTAATGGATCAAACAAACTAATTCGTTCAATTTCATCACCAAACAATTCTATTTTAATCCCATGACTACGTTCATTAATTGGGATAATATCAATAATATCACCACGAACTCTAAAAGTTCCACGATGAAAATCAATATCATTACGTTCATAGGTCATATCGATTAATTGATTAATAATTTGATTTCGACTAATCGCTTGCCCCTCACTTAAAATAAGTAGATTTTTAACATAATCTTCTTTTTCCCCAATACCATAGATACAAGATACTGATGCAACCACAATTACATCGCGATTATTAATTAAAGCACTAGTTGCACCATGTCTTAATTCGTCAATTTCATCATTAATTGAGGCATCCTTTTCAATATAAGTATCACTTGAAGGAACATAAGCTTCCGGTTGATAATAATCATAATAAGATACAAAATATTCAACATGATTATTCGGAAATAATTCCTTAAACTCACTATATAACTGACCCGCTAAGGTTTTATTGTGAGCTAGAACTAAAGTAGGTTTATTAACACTTTTAATAACATTAGCCATAGTAAAAGTTTTACCAGTACCAGTAGCACCCAGTAAAACTTGTTCTTTAACTCCACTATTAATACCATCTACTAATTTATTAATTGCATCTGGTTGATCACCACTTGGTTTATAATTTGATATTAATTCAAAATTATTATTCATATAAACCTCCTACTTTTTATTATTAGTATTACCTCTTTTAGTATAAATTAGTACTTGTTGTTGGTCAACTGCATGATAGCCAGTAATATCAATTGCTTCCAAATTATATTTACTTTCAATATGTTCTAACGATCCTTTAAAACCAGGAGCAAATAAATAACAAATTAAAGCTTTACCATTATCACGTGTACAATTAACTACTTTTTGTGTAATATGATTACATTCAAACAACGATAAATATTCTAAAACATTTGATAACCAAATATTATCATAGTAATAACGTGCATTATATTGCATTAAATTGCTGCAGTTAAAGAATGGATCTTTATCTTTAATCTTTTCGCGAGCATTTTTATATTCCTTATTACTACTTAAATAAGTAATACATTTTCTCTTTTCATCATCTGTTAATTCTTGGAAGGTAAAGAACATCTTTTCAAATATTTCTTTGCCACTAAACGAATCATACAATTTTGTCCAAAAAACATAAGCATCATTATTTAGACTTTTTAAACATGGTTTAATTTTTTCAAACAAATTAACGGATAATATATCGCTATTAGTTCCATTTGTAGCTTTATAACCAGTACGATTATAACTTAAATAATTTAAATAATCATCTAAAGTTAGAGTTAATAAAGCCGCTTTCTTTAAATAAAAATAGTATTTAGTAAAATAGTTAATATCAACTACCCTGACTTTACTAGCACCAGCAGCATATGCTTCAATAACTTGATCACATGATGATCCTACCGTTAATAATGACTTATTATTTAAATCAAAAAATGACTTGTAAAGAGCAATTGCTTCTGTAGCAAAATTATATAAATAGCTAAAATCAAATTCGTTAACTTGAATTGGAATAATTTCACCATTACATTTTTTTAAAGCAATATCTAAAGCTTTTTTCACTTCCATACCAACACCCCTGAAATTGTCTTATATAATACCAAAAAATCTTCAAAATTTCAAGGTCCTAATATTTAAACCAGTAAACAATCACCCATATCAATCGTATTATTAAAAAAACAAGGATAATTCCTTGTTTTATAATTCAATATATTTTTCAAACCAAGTTTGTAATGTACTACTATCTTTGTAATATTGTAAGTCTTCATCACTTTGAGCATCTAAGTAAGCTTTTAATTTACCTTTTTTGAAAATCATCATTGATGGAGCATATTTAACTTCGTCTTTTAAATCAGTTTGACTAAATTCCTTATATTCAATACGATAAACTGTTATTTTATTTTTAACAACAAAATCAACAGCTTTTGAACCAAATACAACACATGAAGTACAACCATCTAAAGTTAAATATAAAATGAAATTTTCTTTCTTATCAACTAATTCTTCATAGCGATCATGTTTAATATCAATAATTGACATATTTTCATAATACTTTTCTTCTAATCTAAATGGTTTATTATTAATTGCTTTAATTCCGAAGAATAAACCACAACCGCCAATAATAACTACTAGCAATACAACGACTACTACTATTCCTAATACTTTCTTATTCATTATTTAACCTCCGTTAATGTTTTGAAATCAATATTATGATATGGAACTTTCCAAAAATCATAAGTTCCTTTATCATTCTTAACTTCTACTTTATTCTTACCTTCATAATACCAAAAACCACCAACATTGTAAATATTATTCTCATCCCAACCTAATGAAACTAATAAACCTTTTGTCATGCCGGCATAACCACCGCCACCACACATCAAGAAAATGTTTTTATCTTTAGGAAATAAGTATTCTAAAATTGCCATTGATTCTTCATACATTGGTTGATATTTACCATTACGATCCATTTTAAATAAAGTTTTACCAGCGTAAGTATTTCCTACTGCTTCTGGTAAGCCCGTAACTTCAATTAAGTATGGTAATGGTACAATTTCAAAGCCATTAACAAATCCGGATAAATAACGATCACCACCAATTTTTTCATAACTAGCAGGATCTTCTAACATTCTCATATCACGATAAACACTATCAGTTCTTCCTAAATATTTATCAATTGTTTCTTCGTTGATATTCTTATCAATACCAAGTTCTCCCCTTTGACCTCCAGTAACTTCTGGTTTAGGTAAATCACTTACTTTCTTATTAGTACATCCTACTAATAATAATGAGACTACAATAAGTAGTAAAATATATTTTGTTTTCTTCATCTTACACCACCATATATTAATTATATCGTTCCATAAAAAAAATTACAAGTAATTAATAAGCTTGTAATTCATTAACAACACTTTCTAATTCATCTGGTGTCACATTATTAATAACTGTCGTCATTATTTCTTGTAAATCATTATTATCTAAACATATATCATTAAAAAAGTAACTAGTTTTATTTTCACTACAAGGATAGTTACCAAGATCGATTTCCGTACCAACCTTTTTACTTAATGAATTAGTACGATTTTGAAATGTATCTTCATCAACTTCCCTAATTTCAAAATTATGCCCAAATACTTTTTCTTTAAAATCACTAACACTTAACCCATAAGTATCACTACTATTTAAGATAACCGCCCCTATTATTACTATTAATAAAAAAATAATTCTTTTCATAGCCACCTCAAACTTGCTACTTATTATATACAAAAATAACGAAATTACAAGTTTTTTTATTGCTTAATAAAAATTATTATTTTATAATAAAAAACAATTACATTTTACAAGGAGAAATTAATATGCGTTTAATTAAGATTGACGAAAAGAAAAACAAAGTCTATGTTTATAATGTTAAAGCTAACGTTGAAAAACTAGATGAATTAAGAGATGAAATTGCTATTAATTGTGGTATGATTACAAGCTTTTTTAAATATAGAAAGCATAATCCTGAAAAACCTATTGATAAAAGAGTAATTATCGATACTTATGAATATGAAGGCGAATTTGAAAGCATTGAAAATGGAATCCATGATAGCGGTGTACTATATACATGGAAAGGATTCCGATTTGCGTCTACAGATTTAACAAAGGATATTGCTGCTTTTACTGCTATGTATAAAAATAAACCAGTTCATTTTTATGAAGATGATATTGAATTATTATTAGCACTAAGTGGAAATAAAGAATATCCAACAAAAGAAGAAATTGAAAAGAAAAATAATGATAAATTAAAAAATAGATATAAAACAATTCATGATACAATTGATTTTTACAATTTTGAAGAAAAAGAAGTGACTAAAGAAAAACTTATTGATTCAATGCTATCTAGTGATATAGATAATATGCATGAATTAATTAAAGCAAATAAAAAAGCTGATGAACTAAGAGTGTTAAAAGATCAAAACGATTATATTAAAGAAGTAGCTAAATTAATTAGTTTTAAATGTATTAATAGTATGGACTTAGATACATATAAAGCTGCAATTAATTTAAGTGAAGGTGGATATCGTCTTAAACCAAAGAATAATAAAAACAAGACTAGTTAGTCTTGTTTTTTATATACTTCATTAATTAATAATACAGTACATAAAATGATTATTAAAATACCACCAAATAATAAGTATAACCAGAATGGTACTTGACTCCATACATCTTTTAATGCATGTATTAAGTTCAATACGCTAAATATAACACCAATTATAAAATATGAAGTTGTATATTTCTTTTGTAATAAACTATAAATTATTAATCCTAAACATGTAACCCCAGCTAAAATACTTAAATAGATTCCTGGTGAATAAATATCAAAGAAAACAATGAATGAAATAAAGATAATAAATAATACATGTTTTAATAAACTATTCTTCTTATCAATTGGGAAGATTGTCATAAATAAGATAAAGATTAAATATAAACTTACTAATAATGAAGAAATATCATCATTTAAATTAATTTGACGAATAAATACCGAGAATGGCAATACAGAATAAATTGTTAAGAAATACTTATTAAATTTACTTTTAAATGGTAATAAGTAATTTATAAATGCTACTAATAAGCATAATAATGATCCTATAGTTAAAGATAAATTAAATGGTTGAAGTCCAATGAAGATACTTGATAATAACAACATATAAATCATTAATGCAAAAACACTTAATACCTTATAACCAACACTCTTATTGCCTTTAATAACAGTATAAATATATAATAAGTAACTAATTAATAATCCAACTAGTTGAATAATATTACTAGATACTGAAATACCACATGAAACTAGGTTACCAAAAATATTAAAACAAATTAGAGTAATACATAGTGATAAATCAATTCCTTTAACCCCTTCATCTTTATCAATGAAATGCATTATAAATAATACACCACTAAGAATAACTAAATAATTTCTTAAAAGAATATCGATTACATAATCATCTATTAAATTAATAACACTAGCACCAACAATTATAATAACGATTGGTCGAATATAATCATAAAATACTGTTTTACTACCAATACTATTTAAAACATTTACTAATAATAAATTAATTGCTGCTAATAAAATGGTTATGGCAGATGAACAAACATTAAAAATCACTAATATGAAGGCTGTAATTAATCCAATTATATTATTTGCTTTATAAATAACTTCATCATTCTTTAAATTAAAGATTTTAACCATTAAATAATAGAATAAATAAACAAATAATGATAATCCAACTGCTAAACAATCATAACCATCTAGTGGTGATTGCAATAATGAACCCGTAGCAATTGCAACCATATAAGATGCAATTACATTTAATACTACAAATAATTTACGACGATCCTTAATCGTAAAGATTAAAGAACTAATTAATGATAATACTGATGCTATTACCATTACAAATGAATAATCTAATATAATTATTTCAAAGAATAATAATAAATAGAATAAATAGTTAGCAATAACTGCTACTGCATAAATAAAGCCTTTTCTTGGTGCAAAAATATGAAGTAAGAAATAGAAAATACTCATATATAACATTGCATATTCAAAATCTAATTCAAAATGATTAAATATGAATGGTGCAATTAAGAAGAAAGCAATACTTCCAACCGTTTTAGCAAATCTTGATTTAAATAATAAATCATAAATAAACATAAAGATGGTTACTAAACCAAATATTGTTGCCATAACAATTGATGCACCTTCACCACCAAAGCTAAACCACTCACCAAATGTTTCAAAATAACCAATACCAACTAAGGTAAAAACCATAAATAAGAGTGATATTAATAAATAGCTCTTAGTAGTACTTCTGATTTTGATAAATAAAGCACTAACAATTGATAGTAACATAAATACTACACTAATTAATGCAAGTAATAATACTTTAAAAGTATCACCAATAAATTCATAATTACTTGTTGCTAAGATAATACCAGCAACTAATACCATAAATACACCTAATTTTAAAAAGATATCAATTCTTTTAATATCAGGACTTACTTCCTCTTTTTTTATTTCTGGTAATTTTGTTCCACAATCTTTACAAAACTTACCAAATCCTTCTTTACTACATTTAGGACAAATCATATCATTACCTCCTAATTAACTTTATATTCAATTTTTTCAGCTTCTTCAATATTTAAATCTGTTTTAGCATTAATCTTAAATTCATCATTCTTTTTTAAATTCCGATTAACAATATTATTTACTTTAATAATTTTATTATTATTTTTATCATAGAAAATTACATCAATGCTCTTAACGGTTTTAGTTTCGTCCGCTGTAACGGTTGCGGTAAAATCGTAGAATTTACCTTCTTTTTTTATTTCAACATCAGTAATTATTAAACCATCAACAAACGTTTTACCACGATTCATATAATTATGAACCCCAATTAGTATAATAAATCCTGCTAACAGCACTGCTAGTATAATCATAACGATTGTTAATATTTTATTACGTCCTGAATTTATTTTTTTGTTTTTCATCTATTATCACCTACTATAATTATACTATTTTTTAAATAATAAGCAATAATCTTTGACAATAAAAAAATTGCAATTTCTTGCAATTTTTATTTTGTTAGTTCATAGGTAATATTATGCATATCTGAAATATCTTCATCTGTACTTGCTTTAATACTTATTGAATCATTTGGTATTACATTTCGACCAACATAACCAATAAGTGTTACTATAACTTTATTATTTTTATCTAAAATATTTAATTTAATACCATCGATTGTTTCACTTTCTTTAACGGTTAATGTTCCAGTGTAAGTAGTTACCCCTTCCTCCGTTAAAACATGAATATCGCTGATAGTTATATTATCTGTAACACTGACATCATCAAATTTTGGATCTCCCATTCCAAGAATAGAATAAGCAATAAATGCCGCTAATGCAATCATTAAGACGCCAATGCCAATAACCCATTTACGATTTTCTTCACTTTTTATAATCGACATAAATTTTCTCATGAGTTTTCCCCACTTACTTCTTTAGATATTTCTTCAATAATTTGTATTATTTTACTAACACTATTTTTCTTACCTAAACCATTTTCAATATCGCATGTTATTTCATATTCACCAATTTCTAATTCATTGATATTTGAAATAACATCATCACCATTCTTACAACTAAATGTTACTCCTGATTTAGTAGATGTATATCCCGTAGGTAGTGTTATATCACTACCTACAGTTATTTCATCATCTAACTCAAGTTCAATACTTGGAGTTTCTCGATCAATACGATTAACCGTAAATGAACTTGTTGATACGACATTATTATTTTCGTCTAATGAACGAGCAAGAATAGTTACGTTTTCTTCAACTGTAATTTCACCTTGATATTCAAACCAAGTTTCACCTAAATCTAAACTATACTCACTAGTATATCCTTTTGGATAACTAATATTAATTTTTTTAGATTCTGCATAACCAGTATTATCAATTGTAATATTTGGAGTTTCAACGATAATCTTAGGTGCTGACTTAGGTGAAGATTTACCACCACGTCTTAATTCGAGTTCAATAGTAGTAAATGATACTGTACCAGCTCCTCCGTTACCACGGTTATTAGTTGCTGATCCTCCAACAACTGAAGTTGTACCTTCACTAGTAATAGAATTACTAAATACGTTAATTGATCCACCACCAGATGATCCCGGAGTACCATAGCCTTTATGATCATATGCTGATGTACCATTAGCTTGCAATGTTCCAGTATTATTAAATTCACTAGCATAAATAACCAATAATCCACCTGTACCATTGCTTCCATCTGGAATACCAGAACTTAAATTTTTAGATTGACCACCTGGGTTACCAACACCACCAGAGTAGCCATCACTTCTACCACCAGAACCACCATATTGGTTACCACTTGTTGCAATTGATTCATAGGCTGATCCACCACCAGTTCCTCCTGAATAACTTGTACCAGCTCCTCCATCTCCAGGCGTTACTGAATATGATCCACCACCAGATCCACCACCACCTGTAGCACGACTAGAAACTGTAGAGCCAGCAGAACCAGGATTACCACTTTTATCACCAGAAGATTTCTTAGAAACTCCTCCAGCTCCGCCTACAGCAGGAACTACTTCAAATGTATCATCACTATTTTTCCATAGATATACATTATCTCCATAAGCATATGCACCATGCGAATTATCAATTGTTCCGGTATTATTTAATGTACCAGTAACAAATAGAACAAATCCTTTTGGTCCACCATATCGGTTATAGAATGGTTCTATCTTGGCATTATTTGTTAAATTTCCATTTACTTTAACAATTACCGTATTGGTAGCCATACGATCGCTGCCTAAACCATTACCAACGTCATTTTCATCACCAAACTTAGTATTAGTAGTAATAGTTTGATCTCCCTCTAATACATATAGGTGAACTGGGTAAGTAACCGTTTCACTATCACCTTCAACAACAAAATCATAATATCCATCGTTTAAACTAGGGTCATTTAATATTTCCAAAATACTGTCCCCTGATTTTGATGTTCTTTCAAAAGTTCTTTCGGCAATTGGTAATTCATCAAATGATGCACTACCAGTACCGCCAAGACTACGCTTATTAGTTGCGGATCCACCGGCTACATTTACGTTTCCTTCTTTAATTAGTGTTTTAGCAAATACATTGATGGAACCACCACCAGAAGAACCTCCAGTACCATAACTATTATGTTCATATGCGGCAGTACCAGTTGCTTTTAATAAACCATTACTTTCAAATTTATCCGCATAAATCATTAATAATCCACCAGTACCACTAACAATATGTCCATAATCAGTTTGTGGATTTACATACTCTCCACCTGGGTTACCAACACCACTACCTAAACCAGTACCGGTTCCACCCTGGCCACCATAATTGCTACCAGATGTTGTGGTCGCTTGCCATGCAGATCCTCCTCCAGTTCCACCGGAATAAGAGGTTGCAGATCCACCATCACCAGGTTTTGCGGAAGATGATCCACCACCTGATGCTCCACCACCTAGCGCACGACTTGATATTGTTGATCCATCCTTACCAGCTACTTGATATTTATCACCAGAAGTTTTCCTAGAAATTCCTCCAGCTCCACCTACAGCAGGAACAGTAGCAAATGTACCATTATCATATTTATAAATATATACATTATCACCATATGCATACGCACCATGAGAATTATCTATAGTACCATCATTAGTAAGTTTACCAGTTACATAAACCATAAATCCTTTTGGCCCACCATATTGTTCATGATATACAGGTCCCACTGTAACTCCTGATTTAATTTTTAAATCACCATTAAATTTGACTATGACCATATTAGTAGCCATTTTATCTTCAGTTGTACCTGACGCACAATCAGATAAAGATCCAAATTGGATATCGCTTTTAATTGATTGATTACCATTAATAACAATTAAATGCACTGGATATGTAACAGTTTCATTATCACCATTAACAATGAAATTATAGTATCCTGTATTTAAGTTACTATCATCTAAAATATCGATAATACTATCACCAGTTTTATTAATTTTCTCAGTTGAAACAACATGATTATCATCATATGAATCTATTTCTTCTTGAATAATACTAGTAAAATCATAATATTGACCATCAATTATTTTACCAATATTTACAGTTCCAAGACCTCCATTACCACCTCTACTGGTATTAGATGTCGTTTTTAGTGTTCCACCTGCAACTGATATATCACCTTTTAAATCATTATATACACTCAAGTATGAAACACTAGGTGAAATCAAATTAATAGCATTATTTGCAAAGATATTAACGGATCCACCACCAGAACCACCACCAATGTAAGTAGCAGAAGCGGCTTCATGACCTTTAGCAAGAATTGTCCCATTATTTTCATATTCATCAGAATAAATAATAAGTAATCCACCAGTACCTCCAGCAGGGTTACCGGCTCCTGCTCCAGCACCAGTTCCATAACCAGTTCCACCAGCACCTCCATTACTTGGTATATTTGTAAATGAAGTACTATTACGAATA